>Ga0209700_102909_pt1 | contig 33771 bp, 17 predicted proteins | sample SiratroredBW_FD_187528 | JGI IMG/M metagenome (GOLD analysis project Ga0209700, IMG submission 187528) | Root nodule microbial communities of legume samples collected from California, USA - Siratro red BW (SPAdes) (version 2) | ecosystem: Host-associated > Plants > Roots > Nodule | place: USA...
TATATATATATATATATATATATATATATATATATATATATATGAGTATGTGTGTGTGCATATGTTTGAAGGTGAGTGGAGAGGGGGTTGTAAGACCTCACAATTGCATCATAAAAGACTAACATTTGGATTTAAATATGAACAATTTTATATAAATGTATGCTCTTGTAAAGTATTTCAAAATATATTCCTCTAGATTTTAAAATTTATACATCCTCATAACATTAATTGATATATACACACACCCTCACATATAACATACAATCATCACTGATATGAAAAGACAAAATCATAGACAAACACAACAAGAAGGGTAAGCTAACTATTTAAACATGCTTAACATGACTAAAATTTTCAACCTAAGTATCCTTCAAAATTCTCATTTAACAGACTTAATTCATATTATTTGTCCTAAACAACTCTTTGAAACTGCAGTTTCAGTCATATGAATCTCCTTCGACCCTCACCACCTGATAATCTTCATTTATAAGATTCCAATATACCAGTAGAGTCAGAATGTCTCATTCTTAACAAATTCACAAACAATGCACATGCTAGAACGTCTAAACTCGGTATTTTCTTTCTTGAAAATACTAAGTTTCGAATACCATTTCATAACATTTCATAGCACATAATACCACTATTAGATTTTATAATGGAATAAAAGAATTAAAATCATCAAGGAAATAAAGCAAAAATATATGTATACATATGTTAAAAAATGTTTTGTTTTGTGCCCAGCCTAGTTAGTAATGCTTGGAACCACTCAAACCTGAGACCAAAATTCTTAAAATGTATTGGGCTCCACATCTCGCGCCTGACGCCATCCAGCTTAAGAGCAATTGCTCTCGAAATGCACCTCAGACATTTGGTATAACGCTCGGCAATGCTACATAAATTTTTTAGAACATTTTTTGTGCCATTTAATCACCAATGCCAAAAATCTTATGTTATCATAAGTTCAGCTACAATTTCTATTATCTCTATATTTTCAAGAATCAAGGCTTCAATATATACAATTTCAATATCATATACGAATACCAAATCAATTCAATCATGACTTCACATAATATAAACATTCAAGTTCTCAAGCATCTAAGTACCATCTAATGAGTCATTTTTCATTCAAGATCATAAATCTCTACATCAAGTAAATACAAATTCATTTAATCAATAGTTCGTGACAATATCAAAACAAGAGCTACCTCTATATCATCAGTATATTCAAGTCTTTTAACTTAGGATTCTAATGAGTAATTTTTAAAAGCCAACTTCCCTACCTGTCTTAGAAGTAAAACCACCTATAAAAGTGTTCCAAAAGTTAATTGTACATAAGGATAACCTAACTTGTACCACAAAATTTTGATCAATGATAAAAATGTATCGCTAGAACCTAAGACTAACAAATCCAAAACTTGAAGTCTCAAAGACCACATGTATAGACATGACTATCTAGATAGCTATGAATCTTAAAACTAACTCAAGAAAAGATATGGAAATGAACTTACTCAAATCAAAATTTTGATCGAGAAGTCTTACTTTATATACTGCTAGATATTTAATAGTGACTTCTGATCCTGAGTTGATGAAAGAAGGTTATAATCTTGAAAAGAAGATAGAAAAGAACAAAAGAAAATAATTTTTAGAAAATTATAATTTTATAAACATGAAACCTAAACAACTTGATTTTGTTATTAATATGAACTTTTATTTTAATAATAAAATATTTAAGTACTTTTTTTATATTATTTCTTTAACTATTTTTTAAATCCTTATGTTGTGTGTATGTATGATAGGAGGGTAGATGCACTATGAGGATAATGATAATATTAAAATGTTTGGGTGGTTATTAAAATTGTTAAAAAGAAGACCTTATAAAAAGTGGCGTTATTTCACTTGAGAAAAAGAAAAAAATTTGAGTAAAAAGTTTTACAGTTGATTTGATTGATTGGAATTAAAAAATAAATTAATTAAAAGAATAAATTTAGAAAATATAAATTAAAATGTATAAATTTCAAATAAAAAAGATTTATGTAAAATATTAATAAATAAAAATACATTTTAAATAATATTAAAATAAATATTATTGAAAAATTTGAAATAAAAATTATATTAAAAAATAATAATATTTAATAAAATAATTTATAAAATATTAAAATTTAAATTATTTAATTTCATCTCATAATTATATTTTTATTATTTATTTTATTATAATGTAAATAATAATAATAATAATAATAATAATAATAATAATAATAATAATAATAATAATAATTTATATAAAAATAATAAAAAAATTGATTACGGTTTCAGTTTCAATCAATTACAATGGAAGTAATGATTGATGTTCCAAAATAACTATAGTTTGAGCTATTTGAAAAAAAAGTTCTGAAATGATAGATGTGTCAATGAAGTATTAACTTTTCCTTCTCTCTGATATATTTTTAAACTGATTATTTTCTCTTTCTTATTCAAAGTAATGAATTTATGAAAAAGGTAAGGTTATTTGTACAGTCATTTGAGAATTAACAGCTAAAATCACTAGAAATGCATAAATTTTATATTATCATGTTAATATCATTAACATCAACATTCAAATTTTTTTGTTCAAATTATGATTATCACACAACAAGTTAATAATTTATTTTATTTTATTTTTCAATAGTTTAATTACTGTATAATTATTCATCTAAACTAAAACTTTTAGAAATAATTAGTCTAATTCATGAATGCTACGTATTAGAATAAATTCATTAATTTACCACCAACCGAAAATGCAACCTTTAAAAAAAATTATATAAATAAATTATTTTATGCTTTCATTTTTTAATTATATCTTGATTTAAACTTTAATATCTACTATTACTCTATTACTGCTGCAGAAGTGGTACAGCTGTATAAACAGAAAAAATGTGAGCAGAAAATAAACTAGAGATACAAACTGATTCATAAAATTTTGAACTAGAAAAAAAAAACACAATGAAGGTCACAGATACGAAACAAAATTTTTATTTAAAGCCTTATTATTTTGATAAAAAATGTAGGTTAAGGAATAATGAATCCATCATTTATAAGAAAGATTGTTTTACAAGTAAATTAGAAATCATTAAAATCAAATGTTATTAAATTACTAGGCTATACCAATTAGGAAGATAATATCTTGTTCTCCAGGCAATATTTTGTAAATGGTTGTACATTTACTTTTTCTTTTCAATTTTCCTTTTGACACCATTTTACTCGTTATATTTATTACTTAGTTTTTTCTTTATCTTTCTTCTTTTTACGCCATTAACCCTAAAATGTTAGTAGCAGTATGTGCCTCCATCAACACCAATCAGAGATGAAATGCAATTGAATCTGTCGAAATTGGGTGCCGTGACTGACGTTGCTTTGGTCCTTTCCCATGCCAGCAACAGTGAACTTTGCTACAAACACTGCTACTACAGTGTTTACCAGTAGTTTTACTCGACAACAGTGATATAGGTAAGGGTTTCAAAACCTTTGTCAATGACATTAAATAGAAAGAGTGAAACTTTGACCAGTGCCCATGCCTTGGCCTTAACCATCCCATGCAACTGTTACCAAATCTACCGTCACATTATGCCAGGTGTGCTCAACGATTAGACCATGTACCAACACTACAATAAATTTATATCAACTACTGACAAACCAAATCCTGCCACATGCAATTTCCAATACTCACCCACTTGTGTATTTGTGTTCACACATTTTTTTGGTAGAAGAGGATCATGTTACCTTTGTTAAAAAATTTTTTTAGGCTATAGTGGTATTAGTAGATTGAAAAAATTGAAATATATGTAGTCTTTTAGACTCAATTAACCAAAAACTAAAACATAGTTAATTTTGTTTATATTTAAGTATTCAGAAAACATTTTTATCATTTTTGTAAGCTTTGGTTGGTTGAAGAGTGAAATTGAATCCAAATTCGGTGAATTTATGAAGTATTGATTTAGAGTGTTTTGAAGATAAATTTGATAACAAAATAACTGATTAGATTTAATGAAAAGATAATAAACTTGAATGCAAACTTTGCTCTTATAAACAATTGATCTGGTAATTAATAAAGAATTGTAAATTGTTTTATAGTATAATGTCAAAATTATGTTTAAGCATGTATAATTAAACAAAAAGAAGTTGAGTAAATAAAAATAAATTATTTCTTAAAATATTAATTATCTAAAATATTATGTACTAATTTTCAGTAATACTTATAAAAAAATAAGAAAATTTATATAATTATTTTAAAAAGTTAAATATCGAATATAGGAATAAATTAATAATTTATTACCCAACAATTTCACCGAGTACTTTCTCTTCTTTTCATATTTGATCCTCTTTCAAAAATTTCTCTATTAACCAAATATACTCAATCTTTACATATAATCTAAAATCAAACTTCACATCTATCCAAAAATTTAAAAAACTAAAAAAAAAAAAAAAAAGTAAACTTTCATTACCATGACAAAATAGTTATGTTTTTTATTTTATTTCATAATTTTTAAATAACAATAATTAAATTAGTTAAAAAAAAGTAAGAGTACAATTTTGAAAATGGATGGTAAATGTAAAGTAAAATCTTTGAAAAGATAAATAATTAAAAAAGAACAAAGCTTATGTAACCATAATGAATGATGATGATGATGGTGGTGGCCAACCTAATAACTTCTTAGCCCTATCTCATGTGCTATATAAACCCTACTCTTCTACAACTTTACTTACCAAGCACCAAGCAAGAAACTCAACAAAAACAAGCATATATTGTGACACTATCCTTCTCATTTGTTCCTCTATTCTGTGGTGATGGCAAGCATGAAGGTTGCATGCATGGTTGCGGTGATGTGCATGGTCGTCATGAGTGCACCCATGGCACAAGCGATCATGTGCGGGCAAGTGGCTAGAGCCGTGACTCCTTGCCTGGTTTACCTAAGGATCGGCGGATCCCCGCCGCCGGCGTGTTGCAGCGGAGTGAGGAGCCTGAACTCCGCCGCGAAGACCACCGCTGACCGCCAGGCCACGTGCAACTGCCTGAAAAGCCTTGCCGGTGGGTTAAGCGGTCTCAACCCGGCCAACGAAGCTTCACTCCCAAGCAAATGTGGCGTCAACATCCCTTACAAGATCAGCACCTCCACCAACTGCGCTACGTATGTTCAACTCACCACTAATTTTCCTCACAAATTTCTTTCACTACTAACCTCATTACACTGATCACTCTAATTAGTACACAAACTCACAAGTGTTTGCTACTTGTGTTCCTTAATTAAACGGTTCGGAATTTCTGATGGATGATACCCTAGTTAAATAAAGTAACTGTGATGTCACTGTTACACTCACTCTAACATATCTCAAAACATCTGCAGAAAGAGCAAAGTTTTTAACAGATGAAGTTAGATCTAGGAGAAGAGATTCATGGCTATACTAATGTCTAATTGTATTTTGAACATTATTACTCCTCAATTTTTTATGAAGTTGATTCTTTTTATTATCCATATCTTGGAGGAGGGTGTAGGAAATATTTGGCTAAATAACATTTTTAAAATGGTAACTTTTAATTTGTCATTTAGTACTGTATAATAAATCTGTTTATATAGACAAAAGGATAATTTTTTGAAAGATAAGGACCACAAATAATGCAATCTCATTAATGAGATGACAGAGACTGAACATGTTCAACGTATTACTGGAAAGGCCTATAGAAGTGTATTTAACCCCCTTTTTAAAGTTTGTGGAAAGTCTTCTTAAAAATGGTTAAAATTTGTTATAAAGTTCTCGAAGTGGTGTCTTGCATTCATTTTATTTTGGAACTTTGATGGTGATGTTTAAGCTGATTTGTTTGATGGTTTGTGTAATATTGCAGCATCAAGTTCTGAAAGATGGATGTGGTATGAGGAGGAAATGGCAGGGAGGGAAAATTTTTCAGTGGCAGAATATATGATAGTAAGGTAGAAATAGGTAATGAAAAATAAAGGGGGGTCGACGAGGGCTCCACTAGTGCGAGTTTCTCTTGGTGTCGGTGTGTCCCTTAGTTGTTTCAGACTTTGGTCCACTTGTGTTTGTCTTCTGAAATTTGTCTCTGAAATTTGTCTCAGTTGGTTGTTGCTTGTAATAATGATATATAATTGTAATGTAATTCCTTGCTACTTCTCCTTTTATGGTTTTTCGCATTTGTCTTGATGGTTCTTCGAACCTAATCTCTGTTTGCCATTTCAACGCATGGATTATGGAATCATTAGCCACTTCAAATTTAAGTGAAATATATACCATGGCTAAATTAAAATTTTAAAATCATCAAACTAGTTTTAATTGATCATAGTTTATTAATTATAATTTATAATTATAATGTAGAAGATATTAAAACAATAAATTTATACTGTAATTGCTTTGAAGTTTTAGTTTCTAAAGTAAGAATTTTAGGATAATGACATTAGAGAATACGTGGTTAAGGCGCCATTAAAAGATGGTATATTTGTTTTTTAATATTTAGGTTATACGCGAATCATTATTTCAATTTGGAATTACGCAAAACTTGAAAGATGTATACTTAAATATTAAAGTTGTTTTTTTTTAATAGTTAATTAATAAATAGTTAATTAATAAATAGAAGTATTTTAAGAATGCTTCAATCTTTATAAAAATATTAAAGTGGTTATTTAGCATATAAAAATATTAAAGTGGTTATTTAGCATGTAAAATGTATTTGAATATATAACGAATACTATTTTTTTTATTGATAAAAATAATAGAAATAAATAAAGAATTAATATAAAAGAGTATTCCAACTCATATATATAATATTGATAACTCCAAAACTGAACAATCTAGACATATTGAAAAAAAAGACCTATTAGATACCATACATATTCATCCAACCACTGTGTAGCTAATCCAACAACACAAAAAATGAAGACCTCAAAACTGAAATACAGTAAGAAAAGTCTCTCAAAAGCCCAACAATAATATACTGGTTCTAGATCAACTAGACCCTACAAAATCCATGATACTAATCTAAATCAGCAAGTGGTCTATACCTTAATATCTTAGAATTCCACGAAAGCATTTCTATATTAACTACTGAAACTCTAATTTCCAATAGCAATACCACATATAAAGAATATTATAAACATTAAATTAAATATATAATAAATATCTTTAAATATATATTGCTTTTTAAATTTAGGTAAGAAAATATATTATTATAAAAGATTATTTTAAATTTAATTTATGTTAGAAAATATATTAATTTCTTTTCTAATTTTGAAGCAAAACTAAAAATGCTAGATTCAAAACCATAAAAGAATTTTAAAAAGTCCTAAAAATATCTCCATTGATTAAAAAAACCATAATTTCTAAACATTCTCATTCAATATAATTATTTAATTTCTATGCATAAAGATAGTATATTTCTTTTTCAATAACAAAATACCAAATCATTTATACGAATTTTCGTTTTAGCCTTGTTTTATCGTTTCTCCACTCTTAAGCATTTTTCAATATTAACAATATTGTGATTTAATATCCCAAAAGAGAGCTCTTTATAAAAACACTACATTTTCCAACTCGATATGAAAGAACCACTAACATAATGCTCTCTTTTCACGATGAAAATATTTATTTTGACTGACATGCATTTAAAGTTATCATTTATTCAACAATTACACCTTTATCAGAAGTTAGTTGATAAAATTGTTTCAAATAACTTGGTTGGTGGATTGAACCTGTGGAGACTATACGTATTTATTGTTTAGCGACATGATAGGACTATAAGATTGTCAAATGGAATTAAATTTCTCACAAATACAAATTGAGAAGTCTCCCACTATAGTTAACGAGAACCTGGTGTTGGTGCATGCATCAATTGATCAAAGATTAGCCGAGTTAAACTACTGCCATATTCTTAAATTGAAAAAGTTACACGCTAATTATTACTTATAATTTTTTAATGACAAGTTTATCTAACAAAACCATATTGTAAATTTATTTTCTTTTATCACCCTCAGATTTATTTTTTTCAAATTATAATTTTTGTCTTAGTTGAAGCATAAAACATTTTTTAAAAGTTACACTTCAAATATTATAGATTTGGTTCATTGATAAATTATATTTCTATTCTTACTTACAAAGTTTAATCTTAACTTTCTTAAATCATAATTGAGAATAAATTTACTATTTTAAATAATATTTATCTAACTAGAATTAATTAGATATAATTAAGATTTTTGGTTAAATTTGGATTTTTATCATATTCTCTTACTTTTTCTTATGTCTAATTATCTGCATAGATTTTGAGTTCCAACTCCGATACTATTGCACAAATATTTGTTAGATTTTCTACAAAGATAATATTCTGTAATTCTTATTTGATTTATAACAAATTTCCTTACAAGATATTCAATTGTGTTGGGTTTAATTAATAAAAATTCAAATCAAATATTTTGGATGAGAAGGAAACAAATTATATTAAAGAGGATTGAAAGACAATATCTAAGACAAAATCTAAATTCAAATTCATGTAGAAAAAAAAAACTTATAAATAAATACTTCAAAAGAAGAACAAGAGAGGCTAAAGAGTCCCACAACACATTCTACACTTAGTTTTATTTTTCTGTGTAATTTTCTTATTCCTTATGGAAGGCTAAACTCTTATAGATTGATTATCTTGTGATTTTGCAATGAATTATGAAGTTTTGTGCAATTAAAGTTATATTCTTCAAATATTTGTAACAGGCTACGCTAGATGGTCTGATCTTTTTGAGTTCTAATTTATGTTATTGCGATTGTTTCTGAATACATGTTGATGATTCAATTATGTTCCTTAATTGGAATTATTGTTTAGTATGCATTACTTTGAACAATCTCTTGTTTGCATAATTCAAGATGTAAAAGACTAAAAACCTTATGATTAGACGCATGAAGACAAGTAAGGTATTGAATGAATTAGTATTGGTGGATGCATATTTCATTAATTAGATTCTATTGAATTGGTTGACGCATGTTTGGTTAATTCAATTTTGTTTGGAGATTGATTAAATAATATATATGTCAATTGATGAAGAATTTGTTGATGAATGAACTTGAAATTCAATCTATTCTTTAGTATTCTCTATCGTCTATTACTTTTTATTCAAACAATCTCAAGCTCCCTTTACTTTATTGTCATTAATAATTTTTATTACTTGCAGACAAATTTGGAACTATTTTGCTGAATTTATAATTGAATTGTTGAGAGAGGATTTGGAGCAATTGATCTTATCTATATTATAATCTTTTTTTTGTGTTACATGGTTTAGTATGATGATAGACGATCTATATTGAAATTATTTTAATTTGATCTTGGAAACGACAATAATCGCCCATGCATGTGTAAATATTATTAGGAGTTAATCCAGTTTTATATCATTCAATTCAATTGATTTATATAGTAGTGTGAAACTAAAACTTAAAATACTGATGAATTATATATGTAACGTCCCCATTAATTATTACACAGAAAACAATATATATATATATATATATATATATATATATATATATATATATTATAAAATTAGAACATAAAATATATATATATATATATATATATATATATATATATATATATTATAAAATTAGAACATAAAATATTTACATATATTATTATGATAATAAAAAAATTAAAAATATAAATACATCAAAATAAACTATTAAACTATCACTCTAGAAAAATCTGCTCTTACTTCCAGCACTACCTATAAAACCTCATCGGGTTTTAACACAAGACAGACTAACAATGTATTTTTTAGCTAAGACATGGGGTGACATCGCAACCTAGCAAGATGTGGTGACATCGCTATCTCATAGGCCATTAGACCTTTCCTCCACAGTAGGTCTAAGAAACTTGAACATTAACTTTCTAGATCTGATGGCTCGACCAACTCTTATGATAGGCAAACCCTAAGGAAGACATGGTCACCCACTACAAACTCCACAAGTCTCCTATTTTGATATGCATAAGATTTCTATCTATTTTGAGTCAACTTCATATTTTTGTATGTGTCAAACCTTCTCCATTGTCTATTGTAGCAACTTGGTCATATTAAGACAATATTTTCATCATAATAACAACACAATGGCGTCTTGCATCTCCTAGCGTACAAAGCCTCATATGGAGTCATCCTAATACTTGTCTAATAATTGCTATTATAGGTGAATTCCATAACAAGTAGTATCTCTTCCTAGCTCCCAAGTTTATACAAAACACATGTTCTCAACATATCCTAATAGTCTTCTCTAATTGTCCATCTTCTTGAGGATGGTAAGTTGAGTTGAGTCTCAATTGTGTCTCCTAAGGATTCCTACAACCTTTGCCAAAAGTAAGATGCAAATATTGGTTGTCTATGTCATACAATACACATACGAACTCCATGAAATTTTATTATCTCATTGATATACAACTATGTCAGCTTTTGGATGGATATCCATAGAAAGTGAGCATTCTTCGTCAATATGTCCATATTGACTCGTACAACATCATGTCTTCAAATTGCATGTTGCAAATGGGTAATAAAATTTATCGAGATGTTATTACGCTTCCACACTAGAATGTTCCACTATTGCAACATGTCACCTGATTTTTCGTGTTTCACCTTTGTCTTTTGATATGTAAAACAAGATGATACATAATGGTATACATCAACCTTCACACCATACCACCAAAAAGATTTATTCAAGTCTTGATACATCTTCGTCACACTAGGACAAAGACTTAATCTGCTATTGTGGCTCTCATATAGGATCATCTTATTTTACTTGTCATTTGTAGAAACACATACTTTGCTTATAAATCTCAACATTCCATCTAGATCTATTGCGAAATCCTTAGCTCGATTGGTACTCAACAACTCTTTGCTAGGGATAAAATTGGGATCTTCTAATTGTTTTTCTTTTATCAAACCCAAGAAATCATTAGTCACAACTAGAGTGTTGCAAATAATGTGACCAAACTTAATTGCTACATCCAAACTCATATCTTTGAGAGCCTTAAATAACTCTTATCCTGTGATCATCGTCCTAGATATTTACATTGTCTTTCTACTTAGGATATCAACAACCACATTTACCTTGCCTTGATGATAGTTTAACAAAAAGTCACAATCTTTCAAAAACTCTATCCATCTCTATTTCTTCATATTTAAGTCATTATGATCAAACAAATAGTTCAAGATCTTATGATCACTAAATACATCAAACCTATTACCATTGAGATGGTTTCTCCATGTGTTCAAGACAAAGACTACAACAACAAGCATCAAATCATGGTTAGGGCAACTTTTCTCCTGCACTTTCAATTGTTGAGAAACATATAAGTTTTCTATAAAACTTTGCAATATAGAGCACACTAGTAGAAAAAACTTATTTAATCGCGGTTCTATAAGACTTACAATTGTGGTTTTGGAACCACAATAGATCCAACTACGATCAAAAGTACTCAAGCTACCACTGCAGTTGTATAACAATTGCGATGGGAAGTATAACATACCACCGCGGTTCTTAAGAAACCATGGTAAGAAATATCGCTTGCTTCCTCTCACATACCCACGACCGCTTCATATCGAACGTGTTTCGATTGAACGCCTTTCGAAATCCCGAAATCACCTTCTTATTCCTGCTCTTCTTACCGTAGAGCCCGTTGAGCTGCGCGGAGAAAGGAACCTCGCCGCCGCCGCCACCTTCGGTAGCGGGGAGAGGTCCGGAGACAACGTTTGCTTCAATTGGACCGGAGAGGAAGTAGTCGCTGACCTGGAAGGGCTTGTCGCCTCGGGGAACGGGCTGGATGGGGAGCGTGCTAAACAACGCAGTGCTTTCAAAGCCATTGACGATATTGAACTTGGTGGTAGCTGGAATGCTATCGAGGTTGTCTTCGTCAAAGTGAATGACGGTAGTGGGGAGCGAGTTGTTGGCGCTAACGAAGGCTCTGGAAATGGCTTTGAAGCCGGTTTCATGGGATTTGGGGCTCATGAGTGGGTGAGAAGCAGAGGGATGCGGAGGGGCTGAGGAAGGGATTAAAGTGGGTAGGTGAGAGGAAGCGAGCGGAGGATCTGATGTAGCAGAAAGAGTTTCCTAAGGTTTCATTCAAAGGTTCAGTGGCCGTGAAAACGAAGTTGTGGTGGGTGGGTTGGTTCCTCCCGTAGCACCAACAATGGGTTGAAACTCCACTTCCCATCACATTTGTTCTCCCGTAGCCTTTTTCCTTTCTATTTGTTCTCGTTTTTATTCTATTCAATTTGATGTTCCCTTCCCCTATTTCCCTCGCCAAGGGACTCGATTCTCTTCCTGCAGAATCAAATTATAAAATTTGATTGAAGCTTGAAATAATTTTGTAGTTGTAATAGTATTTCCAGAGTGCTCAAGAAAAGAAAATAGCATCAATTCCTATTTCCATAATATCATGTCAAATTATAAAATCTAATGATACCATTCATCATTGGAGGCTTGTGCTCAAAATCTATTAAATCTATACACGTTACCTTAGGATACTCGCTAGTTTTGTGCTTCATATATATGAATTGCATCACTGAAGTAAAGCCATAATAAGAAAAATCATATCAAGGACAAACTTACTTCATCCCAAGACTTCCCCTGAGCAAGTCGTGGATATAGAGGCACCTTAGGATTGACAAACGATATGAAATTGGAAACTACCACAAGCTTAGGTTGTATTGTTCAATCAGATGACTCCAGTTAGCCAAAAAATCATATAAATACTCTGAATGAAGATAGGGTGGTTTCTTATTGAGTGTTAAAAATGATGATACTGCTACAGAACATACCACCGTGGCTTTGGCTCCAACCGCGGTGGTATCTCCTTGCAGAAGCAAATTATAAAATTCATTTTTGTGCCTACCACCGCAGTCCGTGGTGGTATCTCCCTACACCAATTTTTTTTTAATATTTGTGTGCCTTACCACCGCGGTTTTGACACCAACTGCGGTGGTATCTCCTACAACATTCAATTTTTAAATATTTGTGTGCCTTAGGGGAATACGATTGCAGTTGTTGTGGATAACCACGGTGGTATCGTTGTACTTAATTTCAAAAATGCCACCGTACTTCTTTTTAACGCAATTCTCTATTAACCACGGTGATATCCTGTCGTGAAATGTCAGTTTTCTACTAGTGGTACAAGCTAGGTTGATTCTCAAGTGACATATATATGTTGTATTCAATCTTTAATATTCTTTCTACACAAATGAATCTAAGGTTTTTTATAATTAAAAAAAATGAAATGCAAACATAGATTCAAAACCAAAAGAATTTTCATAGTTCTTTAAAGATTCATATCTATGTTTAAACAATTAACTGAATCAATTAATTAAGTTAATCAAACTAATATCATTATAACTAGAAATACAAATCAAATTAAAGTAGTATTCAATCTAATCAATATTTAATTATCAAATCAAGATTCAATGAATTCCTAATTCGATTTCTAAAATTAGAAAAAAATTTAAATATAAAAAATGGAAATCTAAATTTAGAGAAAAGAAGACAAAACTTGGAGAGTTAAACAAGCAATGTAAAACTGAACTTGAGTGTATAATCTTGATTCTGTGAATTAAATTTCAAGCATTAGTTCAACTTATAAATATGTTAACAAAATATGTGTCATAAGTCAAATGTCATCGAGGGAAACTTCATCTATAGTGAATTTTGTTGTAGGCATAAATTACAAGTTGATAAAACTTCAATAAAACAACAATAATACTTCTTTGTACCATTCTTATTCTTTCTTAGTTTGACTTAGATTATTGTTTACGCAATAAAAGTGAGTTTAATTTGACTAGTTCCTCAACAAAAAGTAATTTGAACATTCTTTTGAAAGAAAGTGACAACATATTATAAGAAGTTAGAACCATGTTATAAAAAAAACTTATGTTAACAATTACAATTTTCACATGATGAAATAATTAGATGCATGCATGTGTTTAATTGTCTCAATCATTAGTTATCATGAGTTAATTGATCAATGCACATGTCTCTTTTTTTTTTTATCTTATTGAAATTTTAGAGACTTTTAGAACATTCTATAATCTTCTAACATAGGCTAGAAACTTTTGAAATATTCTAAAAAGTTATAAAAATTTCACAAATTATTTTAATTCCTAATTTCTTCTTTATTCATTCGAACTTTTATTCTTTTTTTCTTCTTCTTATATTCTATAATATTTTCGACGTTCCCATCATCCTTTCTTCTTAAAAGAATTTATCCTTAAGTTTTAAAGTATTAGTACCTTCATAAAAAAATATAAGTTTATTTATGCAGAAGAAGAAATTACTAATAATATTGACATAATTGTTTTCTTTTGTATTCTTGATCAAATAAAAGATAATACATTTTCAATGTCATGAAATGTTTTTCAAATAACTTTGAAATTCTTAGTTTCCTATTATCTTCAAACAAAAGTTTTTCATTTAAATTATATTAGACAAAATTTCTTTTCACACAACAATAACATGTAATTTTCTCGCAATCTTTAGCACACATGGTAAAATGTTCGAATAAAATCCTATTGTTATATATAAAAGGTCTAGCAATAATGTTTATAAGCATCTTTATCATGCCTGTACTTCGGTTTTCCGTTATCTCCTGTTTTTCCTTTCAATTGTTTTTGTCCTTGTTCTTTAATATGCAAATATTCATTATGAAACAAAATAATAAAATTTACATGATTAACAAATAGCAGAAGGAATGAAAGTTGTAAAATCTTCTTATTCTCATTAATAATAATAATAATAATATTATTATTATCAATAATATTAATATTAATATTATTAACATTATTAATAAAAATATTAATATTAATGTTATTATTATTAATATTATTCATATTAATGTTGTTAATAATAGTATTATTTTTATTTTTATTTTTATTATAATGAGTATTATTAGTAATATTATCATTAGTAATATTATTATTAATATTATTTTTATTATTAATAATATTGTTATTAATATTATTTTTCTTAATTCTATTAATATTAATATTAATATTATAATTAATATTATCATTAATAATAATAATATTTTTATTATTAATATTAGTTGTGTTAATATTATGATCAATATTATTATTAATGTTATTTTTAATAATAATAAAAATAATATTATATAATGATAATAGTCATAAGAATAATAATAATAAAAATACAATCATAAAAGTTAATTTGGTGTAATGATAAATAAATCTTTTATATATATATATATATATATATATATATATATATATATATATATATATATAATTCTTCTAAGAAAAAAAAAAATACAATACAGGTTCAGACTTTTGCTCATTGCACATAATAATGTAATTTTAAGTGTACCTAGTACAATACATCTTACTTTTGTGTTTGATTTTATATGTTTCGTTAGTTGATAGTATACTAACTCCAAGTATTGAGCCTTTTTTTTTTTTTTTTTTTTTTTTTTTTTTTTTTTTTCTGTTTTTAATCAGAAACTCCAAGTATTGAGTGAATTCTTGGGAAAGTATGTATGTGAATGAAAAGTCAAATTTTCTCGTGTGATGAAAAAATATGAATAGGAGAAATATATTTGAGACATTAATCGACGAGTTAGTCAAATAGTTAAAAAATTATCTAGACTCAAATATTTAAATTTTAAGGAGAAATTCTTCTAATTAATTACAAAATTAAAATTAACAAAAAATTAATGAACTTCAAATATCTTTTAAAAAATAAATTTTATTTCCACTTTTAATATAAATTTTGAATGAAAGATTATTAAGGAAATCAAAAGTTTATTTTTAAACATAAAAATGATAGTCTTTTACTAGCTGGTTGATTAATATCATACATATGTTTTTTCTATTCATACTGGTTTAATATTATTAACCATTTCTTGGACAAACTATAGTTAGTTTTGCAACGCCTTCTTTCATTAGTCTTCTTTTGAAGATTTGAACTTAAAATTACTTTTCAGCCCCTTCGTCTGCGCTTTATCTTCTATCATTGTTACACTCCGTTTAGCTGCTAAACGGTGGTGTCTTTTTGATGAAGACGGGGAGGAAGTGTTGATATGCACTCAGGGGCTCCCGTTGGCGTGGCTGGTTGAGACATTCGAGTGTTTTTATAACTCCATGCCCAATTAAAGCATATAGACATGTAAAGGTAAGCATGTTCGTGGTTTTGTTGGTGTATTTTACTTGCAAAGAATGACAACGTCAGGAGAGGCTAACTTCTTTTACATTTTACAAGTTTTCGGACTGTATAATTTATAAATAAAATTTTTTATAAAATAATTTTTGGATTGTACAATAATCTGGTATTCTGTTGAAAAAAAACTTCTAGATTTAAAATAGAATGATTTCCAAATTATATAATTTGAAAGTCATTATGTTTTTTTTTAAAAAAAACTTTTGAATTATGCAATTCAGAAATCAATCCGTAAACACACCTTTTAGATTGTATAATTTGAAAGTATCGACCTATACCAATTTTAATTTAGATTTTATAATCCGATTTGTAAAATTTGGAAACTAGAATACAGAAAAAAAACATTTATCTCAACAACCACAATGCACCTAAAACCATCACCAACCATCTATAACCACCACAGTTCGCCATCAGGAGCACCACAACATGTTCAAGAACTACTTTTGACCACCACAAACACAGCCTAACATCCAACCCTTAAAACTTTCAAAATCTTCAGCAACCATTTCCACACTGTTCTAATTTTTTTTTTATTTTTACGAATGGCAATTTTGTCTTTTCATTAAAGTTAGTTTGGAAATTTAAAAAGGTATGGAGGTGCAGGCTGATACTATGGATGTGCAGGAAGAAGGCGTCTCGTTTTGCTTGTAAATCAAATGGTGAGCCCAACCCAAAATGTTTGCTTGTTTACTTTTCTTTGTCCATGTTTCATTTTGGTCTAAATTTGTTAAAATTGGAAAAAGAAAAGAAAACATATTTAGTCCTGTTTTCAGGTCTGTTTTTCACCAGTATGCTGCCAAAACAAGCCGAATTTGGCCCAGAACTGTACAGGCCTCCATCTAATCACTGGACCAATTTAGCTTCTTAAATTGGACCAAATTTTAGAACCAAACCCAATATGCTCCAAACTTCCTAACTCATATCTATAGCAAACGGATCAATATGTGACCTAATATTCATCTCACAAACTCTACATCATAGAGTATTCTGATAGCATTAAATAAAATTAAGATGTTAGGTTAATATAATTAATAAAGTAAATGTATTTTCATAGACAAATAAAGATAGTTTATATCAATTTATTAAAAATAATTGTATTTTTATTTTTCATTTACTATATGTAAAAATATAACTTAGTATATTAAAGAATTAGTATGATGTGATACTAAATTAATTAAGGATGTAAATACATCTTGTTTAGATAAATTTATCCTTTTAATAATACTAATAAATTGAAAAGATAAATAGTTTAGTGATGTATGACTATAAAAATAGTTAAATTTTTTCACGTGTGGAAACTCAACTCTCTTATGAATCAATATTGATGTAAATTTCTTTTTAGTCATTTCCAACTTTGGTAAAATGCTTTGATATTTTTCAAAATAAAATTTAATAATTAAATTTCATTTTAGGATAATATATACATAGAACTATTAAAGCGAGTTAGCGTGAACCAATTTAATCTATCATGAGGTTCGAGTTAGACTAAAAAGAATTACGATTGTGTTGTCTTATCCAACTCTCTTTTTCCATGATTTCTTTTCTCTCAAAAATTAAAATTTTTCAATTCATGTTCTTTTGAATCTCTCCTGTACATTAATTTAATTATTTATTATGTACTCTTTCATTGTTTTTGTTAGTTAATCTTTTTTTTATTGTTAATGGGATAGAAAAGATGATTCACCAAATAAATATATTTTTGATTTTTCAATAATTTTTATTTTTTTCTCTAAATCAAAATTTCTTAATTTATGAGTATCGTATGAAGACGTGCCGAGCCAGATCGTAATCCATTTTTTTCAACTGTATACATATGTCAAAAATTTATTATACAAATTCAAATAAATAAAATCTCCAACAATATTAATTGAAATAGAAGACGTATTAATATATATATATATATATATATATATATATATATATATATATATATATATATATTATATTTAAAAAGTAAATTAGGCAATGCAAATATCAATTATCTTAAACTGAAAACTATTGAAATTATAAACATTAATCATTATTAAATTTGTAGATTAATATTTTTTAAATTATTGTTATGTTTATATTTAAAAAAATAATATTATATAAATATTGTACACAGATTTTTATAGAAAAATATATATAGTACTAATGATATAAATTTGTAGATAAGAAATGAAAAATTATAGTTTACTCCGAGAAAAAAAAAAGTGATTTTTCTGATATATTCATTAAGAAATAAATCATATTTTGAAAACGAAATTTTAGAAAGGGGTTAAGCTTTATTTTTTTTATTTTGCTAATTTATTTTTACTGAAATTTTATTTTAATGTTACAGTGATCAAACATATTTTAACTCCACTTTATAGGTTGAAATTTTCCAACTCATTTATTCAATCTAATTATACTAAAAGTTAAAAGCTACATAGTACATGTGGAAATTTGGATTGACACATTTGTTTGTAGTGAAAATTTTCAAACTCAATAACAAAACAAACAGATACATTTCAATATTAAGTAAATTTTGCAACAAGATAGGAATTTCCAATCAAACAGGAAACTAGTTACCCACATAAAATGAAATTCAATGTACCAAAGTAAGTCAATGGGAGAAATAGGACTCTTCCCTTTTCAGTGCCGTGACGTGAACATTGTTCTATTCTTGCTCATTCAGTAGGAGGGGATATAGCTACATATTTTACTTCAAAACCCTAATCAATTAATTCAAACTTTAGCCGTCTGAAGCCTTGAGGGCAGTAATTACGAAACATTGACCTGTGATCATCTATGTTCCCACCCACACCCTATGTTACATTCAACTCTATGTTCTATGTAAACCCTAGTTTTGGCCACCACTTAAGAAGTTCCACATCGATCCAAGCAAATAAACAGTACAACAACAACTTTGCTAATTCTTCATCTCAGTTGTGATGGCTGCTCTCAAGGTTGCTGTGATGTGCATGGTGCTTGTGACAGCACCCTTGGCACATGCGATCACGTGCCGGCAAGTGGTCAGCACACTATCTCCATGCATCACTTACGTTCAGAATAGTCCTGCCAGAGTGCCGCCGGCGCAGTGCTGCAGAGGAGTGAGCACCCTCAACCGCGCGGCGAGGACCACCGCCGACCGCCGGATCACGTGCAATTGCCTGAAATCCTTTGTTGCTTCATTATCTAGGTTTAATTTGAATTCCGCAGCTTCACTCCCACGGAGATGTGGAGTGAGGATCCCCTACAGGATTAGCCCTTCCACCGACTGCAACAGGTATGTTCAACCCACCACACACACATATATATTATTAAGGATTTGGAAAAATTATGAAAAAAAAAACATTTTTAACGAAGAAAAAAAAGAAAAATAAAAATAAACTAAATTAAAGATAATTTATGCACCATTAAGAATAAAAATTTATATGCAATTTTTTTTATAAATTAATTTTAGTTTTTGAAGGAACTTGTATATTTTTTTTTCTTAATGTTCTCTCTAATAAAATTTTATAGAAAAATTTGAAGAAACAGAAACAAAATACATTGCCAAACTTGGAATGCTATATGCAGAAATAGATTTACTTGAGGGAGCCACCTGACTTTCTAACTTTTTTTTTTTGGAATATATGTATATAGTGATTAAAGAAAATATATTTTTATTTAAAAAATTAAATATACTATTATTCCGTTTTGATTGTTATTGTAATCGTAATGATATCCTTTTATTTTTTGGATAAAAATATTTTTTCTATTTTATATTACTGGATCATTATATAGATTTTATTAATCCATTTTTATTTATTAAAAATTAGAACCAATTGAATTCATTTAAAAAAATTCAATCCATCTGTGAACGGTTCTTAATGGATGGATATCAAATCCATCAATAAAACTAATACTCTTTAAAAATTAAAGGTAAATTTTTAAAATTATTTACAAAAAATTAAGAATAAAGTTTGTAAAATATAGAAATATGTTATGAAAACATTTTAAGAAAGTAAATGTAAGAATATTTTAATTATAATAAAAAATTAAATTGATTTTGATCGAGAATTTATTAAATTTTTAAGAAATAAATAGATGAATCATTAACCATCTACAAAATAAAATGGATAATTTTGATCTCATCCATTTTCGAATATGAACACGAAAATACACTCAACTTAATTAAAAATTATAGTGCACATGGACACCACTTTTACATAAAAAGATTTATATTAAACATATATGATCAATATGACAATAAATTTATATATATTTGTATAATGAGGAATGATATAAATAAAAGTACGAAGAAATCTCATGTTCGGAAAAAAGTTATCAAAGGAAATTTTAAAAGAATTATCATAATAAATATTCTCTTGAAAAAAATATTACGATAAACTATCGTTCTTTTTCTTTACCATCGTCAAGCAAAGTAAAAAAATTAAAATAAATGTCAATACTAATATATCTAAATTTTTCTCCTTGCTTCTTAATATTGAAAAAACGTGGCTCTTAACTATGGTTCATCTAGAGATAAAATAATAATTTTAAGAACTTACTTATCATCAAATGGTCAAAATTTACTTCCCACAAATTTATTGAAAAATGATGAATATTTCTATAAACAAACACAATATGCATAAAAAAAAGTAAGTGCTCTAATTTCTTTCATATTAAAGATGAGTCCAAGTATGTCAAATGATTTAAAGTTTGGTACTTTAGTACCATAAACTAGTCACTAAGATTTTGTAACCATTATACCTTTATCCGAATAAAGCGTTAACGTCATCAAAAGCATCTCATCTATAAAAAAATCTTCTGACTTCAAATTTACTTCCCTCTTTGTATTTACATCAACAAAGTAACTTCTAAACATTTAAACATTTATTCCTTTTTTAAGGGTAAGTTTCATCCCAAAATGTAGCACAGTATGTAAATCTTTAATTAGCTATTTATGACTATAATACATACAAAATGTAATAAATATAATCATGACTTGGTACTTAAACTCACACTAAACTAAACTATGAAAATTAATAAATTGTATAAAATGATTTAATGCATTACCTTTTAGGATTCATGAGTGAGCTAAACAAATTAAAAGGTCTTTCACTTATAGTTCAATGTGCAAATATATATATCATTTGAAATAGTTTTTTTTCACAAAATTTTCCTTCTCGACATCGTCTTTCCTGTAAAACGATCATTTATCGCTAATAATGATATATTCAAGTTTGTTTTTCAATCTTTTAAACCTCTTCAACAATATTATGGTTGAAGAAAATCTTATCCTAACGATAATAAGCAACTTCAATAAGTTAAGTTGTTGAACATTAATAATCTTATAAATTATTCCATGATAAAATTTTTAATATAAGTTACATCAACAAGTATGATCCAAGAATATTTTTGATAAAGCAAAACTATTTTTTTCAGTTATATTGGTTATATATATATATATTTATTTATTTATTTAAGTGTAATGTTCAATTTGTATACGACATAAAGAGTTAAATATATGGAAGGAAATTTCATCTCCATTAACAAATTTATTGTCGCCACAAAGACAATTTCATTATCTATCCTAATTTACACTCCATTTGTTAGCTGAACCTTTATAATTGCATCTCCTATGAATTTAGAAATAATTTCTTTATCTTTTATCTTACTAAATGTTTTTAATTCTTTGATCCACTCTCAAAGACAACCATGAAATTAATTAGTTAGAAGTTTTCTTTGGAGATTACTCAACCTATGATAATGGTTGCTCCTTTCTAACTCCATGATTTTTTATTGGATACAAAAGGTTATCCATATGGCTTATTTCCTTTGTAAACACGATAGTTTCTGAACTTATGGTAACCTACAGGTACATATTCTCTTAGATAAAAATTATTGATAACATAACAAAATATCTTGTTAAAATAAGGTTTAATCCTTCCTGGTTGAAATGTTAGTTCTTAGAGAATAAAACATTATAACTTCAAAATCAAGAATTTTTTCCCTTGATTGATAAGAAAGTTCTAAAAGAAGTTTGCATTTTTTTTTATTAAGTCCAATATTTATCTCTTTTCCTTGGTTAGAGAGCAAAGACAAACAATACTCTTAATCTTTAACTTTTGTCCAACTTTTTCAACTCAACAAGTCTCAAGGCAAGTTATCTTCGAACAAACTCTAACTCATGCTTTAATACTTTTACCATGTAAATCTTAATTTTAGTGTAAGATTTAACAAATGTAAGACTAAATAAATTGTCTTTATTGTCAAAATTTCTACCACTGCAAAATTTACTTACTTTTGAAACATATTTTCATAGAGCTCTATTTTCATTATCTTATTTTTTTCTTGTTTAATAATAGTACTCATCAATATAATTAATAAAATAAAATAAAATAAAATAAATAGAGAGAATAACAAATACCAAAAACGAGAATATTCTAAAAGTATAAGAATAATATTATCATTAATGAGAATAAATAGCAAAACAAAACCCAAGTGAATAATATTTTAAAAAATAGACTATTGAAAAAAAAATCCCAATCTTCCAACTCAAGTCATAGTTGTCTAAATTTATATTACTTTGTGTCTATTTTAATGAATTTGTCTCAAATCCAAGTTTATGTTTTTAGATTTCAAACTCAATCTAATTATATGTATTTGGGTCAAATATAGATTGAATAATTTTTTGAATTTTAAGAATTCAAAACCAAGATAAGTTTGAGTTAGTTTAAGTTATAAAAGATTAGGTTGAGTCAAACTTAAATAAGGTAAGATCACATTAGATTCAACCTAACTCATGTAAAGCTGACTTGAGTTGGGCCTAAGTCATGTAAAGTTATATAGGCATACCGAAGTCAAGCTGGGTTAAACTAAATCTAGGTTAGGTTGGGCCAAACTAGATCCAACTCAGATCATATGCAAACTAGGTCCACCTTGACCTGACCTCAATTTGGATCAGACCTAATGTATTAGGCTAAATCAAGATGGACCCATATCAGTCAAGTCTAAGTCAGGTCGAGTTTAAATTAGGCCAAGTTAGACAAGGCTAAGGTTGGGCCAAATCGGGCGCATATAAAACAAGCCTAAGTCGAGCTAAAACAAATTAGGTATATATTGACCTAAGTTAGTTTGAATCCATGTTAAGTCGAGTTGAGTCAGCTTGAGCTAAGGTCAAGCTCTTTGGCTCACATTAAATCAAGTCATCTTAAGTCTACTTTTGGTTAAATTGGCTTCAACAGAGGTTAGGGTGATTTGGGAGGCCCACATCATCTTGAAAAGGTTGAGTTCAAGTTAGATTGAGTTGAGCATGAATTAAGTCAAGTTATGTCGAGCATAACTCAGGTTGATTACAAGAAAAATTAATTTTAGCGATGATCAAAAGTCATTGATAATGCTTAACTTCTATCGATAAATAGAATTTTTTGATTGAATTATAATTGATAAGAAAATAGTTGATAAAATGTTCGTCAGTAAAAAGACAAAAAATATTAAATCTTTCTTGAATATTATTTTTATTAATGTTATTATTATTTTTATTATTATTCTCATTATTATTAATGTTATTATAATTTGTTGTAAGAAGAAATAAAACCATGTGTTATTAGTACATATAGAATAAAAATCACTACACCAGAAAAACTTTGTAATCATATGAATATTATTATTATTATTATTATTATTATAATTACCTTTATTATTATTATTATAATTACCTTTATTATTATTATCATCATAATAATTATTATTACTATTATAATAATTATTCTTATTGTTATTATCATAATTATTTTTAATATTATTATAATTATTATTATTACCATATTAAAATTATTATTATTATTCTTATTATTATTATAATTAATTGTACTATTATTGTTATTATCATAATATAATAATTATTGTTATTATTATCTTAATTACTATTATTATTTTCATAATAATATTAATTATTATTATTATTATTATCTAATTATTATTGTTATCATAATTATTTTTGTTGTTATTATTTTATTATTATTATTACTATAATTGTTATTATTGATGGATTTCACCTACACATAATTTAGTGGTTAATTTTACTGACGTACAATTTTTATTGATGGATAATTTGACACTTAATTTATCAATAGAAAATTTGACACTCAATTTTTCGATAGATAATTTGATAGTCAATTTACTGACAGATAACTTGACACTCAATTTACCACAGGATTTTACTAATGGATAATTTGACACTCTATATCGACAGATTATTTGACACTCAATTTACCGATAGATAAGCCCTTTAAACACATAACATTACTTTTTGCATTTGACACTTAACTTATTGATGAATTTTAGTGATAAATAAACAATTACCAATGAATTTTATTAATGCATAATTTGGCACTCAATTTACTAGAATAATTTACAGATGGGTATACACAAATATTATAAAATTGATGATTGTTATTATCTATCAGTAGTTTTCCTTTGGTAATGATATTTTATAATTGGATACATATCTATCGGTAAATCCATAATTTTTTGTAGTGTAAGTCGAGCATGGCTTAGGTTAAGCTAAGTCAGACGTGGCTTAAGTCGGACTAAGCCAGACATGACTTAGGCTGGGTTGATGCAAACATGGCTTGATTAGGTCGAGTTAACCTGGGTCTCTACAGAATCGAGGCAGGTCAAGTTTACATCGAATCGAGGCAGTTTACGTCCACATCAAGCTAAATTAGCACTACAAGAAAAAGTTAAATTACCGACGAAATTTTATCCGTCGATAAAATATCATTATCGACGATTTTATCGACAAATATTATGCGTCGCTAAATTTCTTGACGGATTTACTCTAAATCCATCGGTAATTACTGACGGACTCAGAAATCTGTCGGTAATTACTGACGAACTCAGAAATCGGTTGGTAAATTTATATACAATCAATTTACCGACAGATTTTGGATGTTTTCGATGAATTTGTCTCGTCGGTAATTTTCGTTTTTTTTACTATACGTGACCCAAGTTGGTTTGAGTTAACCTAGGTCAGGCCAAATTGAGTTGTGCCCAAGTCAACTTGAGTTGGACTAAGTCTACATCAATTGAGTCATCTCGCTTCTACTTTGTGCAGAATCAACTCAAGCCTAAGTCAGGCTGAGTAAGTTTGGGTCCATATTAGGACAAGTTAGAATGACCTTATGTCAGGTCTAATATGGCCTAGCCCAAGTTAGGTAGGGCCTAGGTTAAGTTGAGATGAGCCAAAGTTGGGTTGAGTTGGGTAAGACCTAGGTTGATTTGAGTTTAGGTTCACATTGAGACGAGTTGGGCCAAGGTTTGGCATAGTTGATCAACCCTAAGTTAGATTGAGTCAGCCCAAGTCCACATCGGGTTGAGTCAGCCTAACCCCAAGTTAGGTTGAGTCAGATTTGCTTTAGATCAAGTTGGGTTTAACTAAGGAAAGGTCAAGTCAGGGCAAAGTCATGCAAGCTTGGGTAAGGTTGAGTCAAGCCCGCATGAAGCTTGGTCAAGTTAGGTTTAAATGGGTTATGTTTGGTTAGGGTTAGGTCAGGTTAGTTTGGGTCAAGGCTAAGAGAGGTAATTGGTCTAGGTTTATCTTAGGTCAAGTTGGGACATAGTTAAGTTAGGGCAAGGCCAGGCGGGGTCAGGTCAAATTGAGCCCATATTAGATTGGGTTGAGCCTAGCCCAGGTTAAGATGGTCAAACCAACCCCAACTTAAGGTAGACTTGGTCAAGTCGGGACTGAGCTTAAGTTAAGTTAGATCAGATTAAATTAGATTAAGTTGAGTCTAACCAAGCTAAGCCCACGTTAGGCTGCATCAACAAGACTAAACCAACATTAGACTGGATTTAACTATATTGAGTCTAAGTCATATTAATTTAAATTTAATTTAAAAAAATATATAAAATATATTTAATATAATTTAAAGTGATTAAAAAAACCTAATTCAATTTAATATATTTAAAATGGATTTAATATATTTTGATATGATTTTAATCTAAGTTGGATTAAATTACACCTACCAATTCTTGTATGCAAGCGGGTAGTAGCTTGCATATAACAATATTAAGAAAAATATAGCATTAACTATTAAGAAGCAAGTTTAAGCATCATTCATCCTATTAAAACTAATTTGTAAGGTAAGGATTGTCCTCACTTATATATTGTAGATCGACCTTATCTTTAGTTGGTGTAGGATCTTTAATACACCCTCTTACGTCAAGTCATACACATTTTATGTGTGAGGCTAGATATTTCTGAGTAATCTGATAGTAACTCAATATTAGTTGACACGATAGACTTAACAAACCTTGCTAGGATAGACTCTAACACCATATTAGAAAGTGAGTTTAAGCATAGTTCATCCTCACAAAATCGACTTGTAAGGTGAGGATACACATCGACTAGAGATAAGACCAATTTATCGTATATATAAGTGACGACAATCCTCACCTTACAAGTTAATTTTTGAGGATGGGTTATGTATAAAATCGTTCTTAATATGGTATTAAAGCTTATCCTAACGAGGTTTATTAGGTTTATCATGCCACCGGCTAACGAGTTACTCTTGGATTACACATGAATATCTAGTCCCACACATGAGATGTTCATACCTCAATGTGAGGGGAATGTGTTGGAGATCTTACATCGACTAGATATAAAGCCAATTTATATATAAATAACAACAAAACCTCACTTTTTGAGTCGGTTTGATTAAAGTAAATTAAATTTAAACTCACTTGATGAGCATATACACAAGAGTATTATATAAGAACTTTACTCAACGTATAAAGGGTATTATATAAGAAGGAGTAAAAGTTTGTAGCTTCTTCTTAAATTTTTCATGATTCCCTTATACATGAGCAGTTTCATATCAAATACAAAGAAAAAATTATATTTACCTATCAAGTATATATAAAGAAGTGCAAATTAATATTTCAAATATCCATTAATATAATGGTTTTAATCTAAGATTATCGAGCATCAGAATAATTTTTTAAAGATCAATCTAAATATTTTACTCAAGAAATATTTTGGACAAGCACTAGCGTATACTACTTATAGAGGGCAGCCTGTGGGAAGTAGGTTCAATTGGTTCAACAGTTTTCTGGTTTGATGGCTGCTAGTTCAGTGGGTGAATGGTATGTTTAATGACAGCTTGTAAATGGGGAAATCATAATAGTGAAAGAAGATAAAGTGAGAGGTTCACGAAGAATAACCAAAAAGACGTGGACCATGGTGGCTTGTGTCCACCCTACATCCACGCACGCAGACTTATCAATGTAACATCCCATATTTTTCATGTATTAAGAACTTTATTGCATAAAAATTATATAATAAACTTGAATATAAAAATCTATACATTCATCATGTATTTTAAAGTATACTTCTTCACATAAGATTTATTTAAAATATATTTGTACAATCACAAAATAAAATAAAATAAAATAAAACTTTTCCATTAGCTTACTAAAGAGTCACACCACCTGTCAATTCCTCCGCTCGTATAATACACAATCATTGTCGATTTAAAAACAAAACAAAACAAACACTACACAAAAAGAAGGGTAAGCTAGAGAGTTTAAACATATATATGTATTTTCATAAATTAAATTTCTATCTCAACCAAACTACAACAAATCAAGCTTTCATAATTCATCTCATACATCACACTCTCGTGACACAGTTAATCCATATGATCTGGTCTAACCGATTCTTTTTCACACCATAGCATAGTTATGTTAACTTGTCAACCCATATGATCTGGTCTGGCCGGTTTTTTTTCATACCGTAGTGCAGTAATTTAAACTCAATTCATATGATCCGGTTTGACCAGTTCTTTTTCACACCGTAGTGTAGTCATATGAATCTATTAATCCATATGATATGGTCTAACCGGTTCTTTTTTAGACTGTGGCGTAATCATATGAACCTCCTTCGACTCTCACCACCTAGCCATCTTCATTTATTTCTAATGACTAGTAGAGTCAGGATACGATCTCAACAATATGTCTTGATCACACACTACATCATTCACAAACATTGATATTACATCATACAATACATAAACACTCATTCAATTTCATCAAATTCATACTTAATAAAATAAGTAATTACAATATCTAAAAAACCATACAACTAGCTTCCCTTCCCTCTATTGAGTAGAGATATTCAAAGGAGTTCCAAAAACCTAAAATCACAGACAACCTAACTATGTTCAAGAATCTAATTGAACATTCTTGCTTTACTCGATGCGAGGAATCTATGGATGACCTCTAGTCGTTAGTTTGATAAAGAAGGAAGGTGAAATTTAAGAGAGAAGGTAAACAAAATGAAAAGAACAACTTTTTTAGAAAGAGAGTTGGTAGTTTTTATAGACAAAATATTTTTTTAGAGATAGTGGGTGGTTGTTATAAAAATAAAACCTAAATAACTATTTTTCATATAAACAACTTTTCTGTTAAAAAATATTCAAGTATTATCTTATTTATCTCTAAAGCTAAATTTTAGCTAGTTTCTATTCTAGAGCTATTTTCTAAGATATTAGAGTTAATTTGAATCCGGAAAGTGTCCGTACGTGTCAGTGCTTTATTCTAATCATGTTTTTAATATAAAAAAAATCTTATTCAACACTTTGTTTAGTTAGATAGAGTCACAATGAAGATACTAATTTGAAGATTCAATATATTTAGAGTAATGAATCACATTCCATGAACTGAGTTAGATAGTTATATTAGTTTAAATTCTTTAGTTATTTGACTTGATTGTTTAATATAGGTTGCACAATGTTGCAGGATCAGGTAATGGCTGATTGATCTGGTGAAGAAAAAAAATGGAAGGTGTACGTGTTATATATGATCGTGTTGTAGAACTAAATAAATCAAAGGGTGATGAAAACTAATGTGAATGTTCTCTTGGTATCAGTGTGTAGTAATTTCAAACATTGTTCTAGTTATGTTGATGTGTTCTCTTAAATTTGCCTATGTTGGTTGGTCCATGTAATAATGGCAACTATTTTTTTTTAATCTTTTTACTTTTTTTTTTTTAATTTTTTTTGCAAATTCATTAATTTTTGCAGTTTCCTTGTTGGTTCACCTTATTTCACTAGTTTATTGGTAGCATTTTAAATCATTGAGGGCTTATCAAAATTTAAATAGCCCTTAATACAATTGATTACATAATTAACTTTAAGTTTTTTTTATAATATATATTTGAGGAAATATATGTAAACTATTTTTTATTATATCGTATTATTTTACGAAATTAAGGTTTAATTTATTTCATATTTACATTAATTGAGTTTCTTAAGTATTATTGCTTTTAATATTTGATACATAATCTATTATTTGAATGAAAATGATGTTAGAGAAAAATAATAATTTACGTATTTGCGTGAAAGAAAAAAAAAACATAATTCTATTATAAAGTAAGAACGTGAAAGGTGAATTAGGGATTTATTTGTACTATTTTTTTTTTATTTTTGTATAAGTAATGAAATAATATCTTTATAAGATTTAAAACTGAAATTGTAAAAATAATAAAAATTAAAACAAGAACATAAACTATATGCACAAAATGAAGTATTATATATATATATATATATATATATATATATTAAAAGTCATTTAAAAGAATGAATGTGGTTTACCAACATAATTTATACAGTATAAATGTAATATAAGATACATATAAATAGTTTAAACATATAATTAGTTATATATAATATCACAACATGGTTAGTAATTTATTTTGGGTCTAGTTCGGAACATATTTTTATTTGATATTGTGGGCCTTCTTCAACACTTCTATTTAGGAATATAAGATACATATAAATAGTTGAAATATATAAGTTATATATAATATCACAACATGGTTAGTAGTTTATTTTCGGCCTAGCTGGGAATATTTTTAATTTGATATTGTGGGCCTTCTTTAACATCCTTCTATCACTCTTGTGACTAGGAACTTTATACATTATCATATCTTCGCTCTTATCCTCTTATTCTACTCTATATGGTTAAAAATAATTAAAGTTTGCTATTGTGGTTCTTAAAAGATTGTGAGGTCTAAATGTTATATTTATATTTTTCCTCTTAAGTGTTTATATTTCCACTATTTTCCTATCTGTTTTGTTGATTGTGCAAACCGCTTCAACAAACATAGTTTTCTACCACAATAAAAATATTTTCTTTTAAAGTTATAATAAACATATTTTTTATAAGTTTTGTTAACTCTTTATGTTATAATTTAAAATTCTATTTCATTAAATTTTAAAAAGTCACTGAGAAAAATGTGCAACATGTATAAGTTTGAGAAAATAATACTGGGAAAGTATTTAGAGGCTCAAGAATGAACAATATATGCGTAATTGATGTGTTTTCCAAAAAAACGTCTTATACAAGATAAATACTCGATGTTCTAAATTAACAGCGAAATTAGTATAGAATCTCTGTTTCGGTTACGTTTACATTATAGTTTTCCTACAATAATATATATTTAATGGTAGCTCTTTTTTTTTTCTACAGCAAATGATTCATAAATAAAAGAAAAATAAATATAGAATAATACAGATAATGTACAAACAGAGCAAAATACGTGTGAATAAATTATTATAATAACGATGATGCCTAATATGAATTTTATAAAAAAAAATACTATAATAATAATATTTTTTAATAAATAATATCTCTTTATTTAAAATAATTATGTAAGTTTACATTATAATAAAAGAATAAAATGTGTAAGGGATAAATTATGTGGGTAAATTTTGTAAAATATATTACTCTATTTGAAAAATTACATGTGTTTACATTTTAATTCACTAAAAACATTACGAAAAAGTGATTGTTGTTGAAAATAAGAAGAAATCACATAGAATAAATACGATTATGTTTTAAGTGGACTAGAGTTTACCATTTTATTTTATTGTTTTCGGATACAGTTTCAGTGTATCACTTCGACATATATAAGAAATCATTAGGAGAAAAAATATATTTAACAATAGAATATCACTGCGGTTGACAGAGAATCGCGTTAAAAAGAAGTTTTGATGACATTTTTGAAATTAAGTGCAACAGTATCACCGTGGTTGGTGCGAGAACCGCGGTGGTAAGACACACAAATATTAAAAAAAAATGTTGTAGGGAGATACCACCGCGGTTGTTTCCAGAACCGCGGTGGTAGGCAAAAAAATAATTTTTAAATGATTTTTGTAGGGAGATACCACTGCGATTGGAGCCAGAACCGAGGTGGTATGTGGATACGATCGCGGTTGTATGTAGGAACCGCGGTCGTATCCCCTGTTTTAGAGAACTCTGCGCTCACTTTTTCATTTACGATTTTGTCTTCCCTCTCTCACGTAGTGCTCTCGTTCCCTTGCCGTCTCTCATCGTCGTCCCTCGTTGTCTCTCACCGTCGTGTCTCGTGTTGTCTCTCCCTCTCTTTCTCTTTTGTTTCTGCTGCCACCCCCACCACCATTAACAAGCCCCTTGTCTTCTACCACCACCCCCACCGCCACTCAGGTCCCTCTCTCTTTCTCTGCACTTCTTCACTTTTGTCTGTTTCACTTCATTGTCTACTTTTCAGGTATAGTCCTTCACACGCATCTCAAGCCTGCTGTAATTGTATGTGGTGCTGCTGCCATGGTCTCTACTTTTCAGGTTCCCCCCATTTCTTTTGTCAATCCCTAGATTCTCATTGCTTATATTTCATTAACTTACTTTGCTGGTGCTTTATATTCGTTTGTACATCATTCAGGCTGAAGTATTAGCATTCACTGTTCGGGCTATCGATGTTGGCCCTATCATTACTACTGAAACAATTCAAGTTAATGATCAAATAAAGGTATGTTTTCTGTTTGTCCGTCTCTGCCACAATTGGTGTGAATGGAACGGAAATGAATTATGTACCTTTTTCTTTATATATTAAAGAAGATCAGTGTTTTTATTTTGGTTTGGTAGATTGCGGTTTGCTGCATTTGTGTTTTGTGCATTTCAACATCTTCCTGCACTTTACCTTTGTCTACAAGAGGTATGTTTTTAATTTATGAAATGCTTGAACTGTTTTAGTTTTTGTATCTTGATCAAAACGTGTTGGGCTTGAGTCCAGGGATGTTCGATCCCAACATTTTATGTTTTCTCTAATATTTATGTTCATGATGATGTATTGGTATTGAGTCCGGGGGTGTTCGATCCCCAACATTTTATGTTTTCTGTAATATTTATGTTTATGATGACGTGTTGGTATTGAGTCCGGGGATGTTCGATCCCTGACATTTTATGTTTTCTGTAATATTTATGTTTATGATGACGTGTTGGGTTTGAGTCCGGGGATGTTCGATCCCTAACATTTTATGTTTTCTCTAATGTTTATGTTCATGATGACGTGTTGGTATTGAGTCCGAGGATGTTCGATCCCCAATAATTTTAGGTTTCATTTGTGCCTTGTTTAATATGTATGAATTTTTTTATATACGTAGTCATGGATCGAAGTTAGATAACAGCAAGTCAAATCAGTGATGTGTATGAGAAAGGTGTTGAAGAATTTCTACAATTTGCTAAGAGGAATGAGCAGGAGTAAATAACAAATATTATTGTTCGTGTGTGAATTGTTTAAATGGGAGAAGACAATATATTAATTTGATACGAGAGCATGTTCTCTATGATGGTTTCTTGAAGAGCTATACAATATGGACTTGGCATGGTGAAATTTTGGAGCAATATTCTAGTGTATCTATAACTGAATGTCAATATTCTAATGTATATTCTGAGGATTGCATGGAAGACATGATTCGTGATATTGAAGAAGATAATTTCCACCAGGCACATGTGTATGATTCATTGAAAGATGATTCAGTCACAGAATTGTATCCCGGTTGATCAACTTTTTCCCGTTTGTCAACAGTATTGCGATTATTTAATATCAAGGCAAGAAATGGGTGGATTGATAAAAGTTTCACCGAATTGCTAGAATTGTTTCATCAAATACTTCCAGAAGGTAATACATTGCCAACCACTCACTATGAGGCCAAGAAGATATTGTGTCCAATGGATTGTATATTGTATAGAAAAGAGTTTGAAGGATTGCATAAGTGCCCTATATGCGGGGTATCAAGATACAAAGTAAAGGATAATGATGGTGATGATGATGACATGAAAAAGAGTCCTCCTGCAAAAGTATTGTGGTATCTTCCAATCATACCATGATTAAGACATTTTATTTGCCAATGTTAAGGATGCAAAGAACTTGACATGGCATGCAAATGGAAGAAAATGTGATGGGTTGTTACGACATGTTGCCGATTCACCACAATGGAAGAAAATCAACTCTTTGTATCTTGAGTTTGGAAGGGATACAAGAAATCTCAGACTTTGTCTTGCAACAGATGGAATGAATCCATACGGTAATTTAAGTAGTAAACATAGTTCATGGCTTGTTTTGCTAACTATTTATAATTTGCTGTATTGGTTGTGCATGAAGAGAAAGTATATGATGTTGTCTATGATGATATCAGGACCAAGGCAACCCGGAAATGACATAGATGTTTATCTAAGTCCTTTGATAGAAGATTTGAGGTTGTTATGGGATGAAGG
>Ga0209700_102910_pt1 | contig 33757 bp, 15 predicted proteins | sample SiratroredBW_FD_187528 | JGI IMG/M metagenome (GOLD analysis project Ga0209700, IMG submission 187528) | Root nodule microbial communities of legume samples collected from California, USA - Siratro red BW (SPAdes) (version 2) | ecosystem: Host-associated > Plants > Roots > Nodule | place: USA...
AAAAAAAAAAAAAAAAAACCCTTCTTTCTTGGATCCCTGGTTTCACCCCACCAAAGGGTGTCGTAAACCTTTTGTAGTGCGTTATTCATGAGTCCTTGGAGGAAGGTGTTCCTTGATCGGAGGACTTAGTGGTGGTGGTGGCGGTGGTGGGAGGAGGAGGTTGGCGGCGGAAGCGGGTGGCGAAGATGTTTAGGAGGCTGTAGAAGTGGTAGAAAAGCTGTGCACAAACCAAGACTACCAAGCATAAAACGACGAAGTCCATTTTGGAAGAAGAGGAACAAGAATATGGTTGGATCGATGGAAGATAAATATGAACAGAGGAAGAAGAAGGGTTGAAAAAAGCAGGAACCTTCCTGCACGACTTTCAATATTGAAAAAATTACATCTTTAATGAAAGGGACCTGTTAGTGTCTTCCTCTTTCTTGTCGCTTTCCTTCTAACATTATTCTTAGTTATTATATTTAAATATTATTTTATTTTTATTGTGATTAGATTCTTTTTGTATTTAATAAATTTTTAATATATTGATAATATTTTTATTTTAAATTTTTTTATTAAATAATTTTAAAAGTTGTTAATTTTTTTATAAATATTAACAAATTTTTCTTTTATAAATATTAATAATTTTTTTTATAAATAATAAAATAAATCTAATAAATATTAAGAAACATCTTACAAGATATTATTAATACATAGAAAATTTGTTAAATATAAGAAATGTTTTATATCAGATAAGAAGTAAGTGTCTTACATAAATTAGTTATTATATTTAAATATTATTTTATTTTTATTGTGATTACATTGAATTGTTATTGTTATTTTATAGTGGATTAGTTTAGATGGTAAAAGAATTTTCGGTCGGCTCCAATTTTTTTAAGTTTTAGATGTTGTTTTTATCATTTAGTTTTCGGACTTAAGAGTATTATAGGATATTTAAATTAAAATAATAGTATTTTATAATTTAAAATTATTTTTTATTTATAGACTTTTAAATGTGTTTTTGTTAATGAATAAAAAATTTAAATTATTAAGAATTTTTTATATATTTATTTTACATGCTTTAAGTGATAAGTGTCACGAGTGTATTATGGTGATTCAGGATATAAGGATTTTGGTCAACCAATAAACTTTATAGATTTCATGGTATAAATAAAGATTGAACTGGTCGATCGGTCAATCTTATAATACAATTATATTATAATTAAATAAAAATATTAATACAATAAAAAAAATTGTGAGAAGGAAAAGTTATATTAGGTTAAAATCTCATTGCTGTATAATCAAATTTACAGTGCAATTTTATATATGAATGTTCTGATGCTTACGTAGAGGCAACTACATCCTTATAATCATGTGTAATTTTCTATGTGAGTTATGTGAATGCATCTCATAATCCAATGTGGATGAAACTGCACCCTTTGACTAAACCTTCACTGAAATTTTATGTATGAACATGTTTCCTATACTTGGTTCAATACAACTACATCCTTTTAATAAAATATCTCGTATGAATTTTTGTATAAACACTTCTATCACATCACATCACATCAATGTGAACAATGTGAACATAGTTACATTCATGTAGGGAAACCTTTAGTATAATTTTATCTTCAAACACACCTTTCATACTTATGTAAGTGCAACTACATATTGTTTGAGAAAAACAAACAAAATTTTAAAAAAATACCTAACTTTAAAAATATGTTTTTAAAATTTTTTTTTGTGATAAAAGAGTTATTGTTGAACCTAATAAAAATGAAGATTAAATTACTATTTTATTATTCTCACACATTTTATAAAATAAACTTTAAATTTTAACTTTTTTAGATTTTTTTTCACTTATATTAGAGTGAAGCATCTTTATGTTGTATTCTAGGGTATGAATACTTTTGTTGTATTATAGGGTGTGAAATTCATACAACAAAAATTGTTATACATGTATTATGAATTTATATACTAAAAAATGGTTTTAATTATTCATTTTGCTTACTCATACTACAAGCTAATCACATGTTTATTTCACATCATGTAAATGTAGATCTATCTTATGCCACAAATATCAATGCTGATAAAAAGTTAGTTTATACTTTCTTTTATTATTCCATAAAATACAAAAATTATTGACTATTTAGCTTTTGACTTACCAAAAACCAAATGATTATAAATTCATAATAAATTATAGCATGATACTATGACATGATTAAAATGCTGAATTGTTTACAATACATTTTATATAATAATTAAATCCAAGATATCTAAATTTGCACTATTTTCAAGAATCTATCCCCATTTAAAATAAGAAAATATAACAATTTTTTTCAATAATAACAAAATTAACAACTTTTAGTGAGATTAATACCAAAACTCACTTGAAAAAGAGCAAGAAAATATAAAAAAGGAAGATAGTTTGAAAGTCCTAAGTTCAAACCACCTTGGTGCAAGGGATAAGATGAAACCAAGTTGAATAATTAAAATGAAAATCCATTTTTATAACTACTAAATTAAGTTGAGAGAATTTATCAAATTTAAAAAGAACAATACTAACTTTTTAAAGTATAACAAAAAAATATAAAAAAAGAGGTTGAACTTAATAAAAATGAAAGTAAGAATTACGTAATCAAATTATCATTTTATTCTCACACTAAAAAAAGTCAACTTTCAATCACAACTTTTTTGAAATTTTTTTGTACTTGTACTAGAGAGAAACACATTTATGTTGTGGGCTATCAGATGAATTTATCATACACAAAAAATACAAATTTATTTTATATGTATAAAATAAATACAAAGTTACTGTCCTTTTCTGTATAAAATAAATTTATTTTATATGTATAAAATAAATTATCGAAATGGTACTATGTCATGATTAAAATTCTGAATTGTTTACATTACATTTTATATCATAATTAAATACAAGATACGTGAATTTACATTATTTTCAAGAATTTATCCCCATTTAAATACAAAAATATAACAAGTTTTTCTCAATAGTATAACTTAGTGAGATTAATTCAAGAACTCACTTGAAAAATAGGAAGAAAATGTAAGGACAAAAAGATGGTTTGAAAATCCTTTTCCAATATAATTATTTATAATAAATAATAATAATAATAATAAGTATTTTCTAATCACCAACTTTTTCTAAGGGACAAGGTGAAACAAAATTTAAAATGACTAAGTAAAATGAAATCTGTTTCTATAACTACTAAACTAATTTAAGAGAATTTTTCAAATTTAAAAAGAAAAATATCACCCTTTTAAAATATCAACAAAAGTAAAAAAAAAAAAAAAAAATCCTTACACATTATATATATACTCTTATCTAAGTGATGTCACTTATATATCAAAAATGAACAATAAGAAGAGTTTATCCTTTCTACCTTATCTGTTTTCTAATACAGAACATCATAACAGCCACATGCATGAACCTTTCTGAGATTTACCTCTCAACCAAACACAAATTCTTCACTCTTTGTTGCTCACAACTCTCTCTTCATTCCCACTCCCTTGTTGAACCAACTTCATCACTCATCTTCTGTAGTGGAAATTTAGGATCTTTCAGGAGATTGGTGTGTTTCAATGTTTCAATGTTTCAATGTCCAGTGAAAGAAATGAAAAGGGTTGTGCAAAAACTGATGAAGGGTTAAACTAAGATGGTTACAAGCAGTTCCTACTTCTCTAGTGCTCCTTCTTCTATGCTTCCAATCTCAACTCACAAGTTCCCAAACACCAGTCAGCACCACTCCCCCACTTTGAAACTCACTCAACTCAAACCAAAGCCAAATGTGTCTTCCATCAACCTTAATGAAACACAACAACTCCAAGGTCACTTCATCAAAACCAGTTTCAATTGGAGTTATAAACTCCCTTTTGCAGCACTTGAATATTATTCTAGCAAACAAGCAATTTATAGCTTCCTAATTACATCTTACATAAAAAACAACTGCCCTGAAGATGCGGCAAAAATATATGCCTACATGCGTAGAAAAGACACTGAAGTTGACAATTTTATCATACCCTCAGTTCTCAAATCCTGTTGTCTTATCCCTTCAATGTTGCTAGGACAAGAGTTGCATGGCTTTGTGGTGAAAAATGGATTTCATGGGGATGTTTTTGTGTGTAATGCTTTGATCATGATGTACAGTGAGGTTGGAAGCTTGGCATCGGCACGGTTGTTATTTGATAAGATTGAAAACAAAGATGCAGTTTCTTGGAGTACTATGATTAGGAGCTATGATAAGAGTGGCTTGTTTGATGAAGCATTGAACCTTTTTAGAGATATGCTTGTTATGGGAGTGAGGCCTAGTGAAATTGCAATGATAAGCATCACAAATGTCTTGGCAGAACTTGCTGATTTGAAATTGGGGAAAGCCATGCATGCTTATGTAATAAGGAAGGTGAAGTATGGGAAATCAGAAGTTCCTATGAGTACTGGTTTGATTGATATGTATGTTAAATGTGAAAATTTAGCTTATGCAACAAGGGTTTTTGATGGCTTGTCTGAGGCTAGTATCATTTCATGGACTGCTATGATTGCAGGCTACATTCATTGCAACAATTTGAATGAAGGTGTAAGACTCTTTGTCAAAATGCTTGGAGAGGGTATGTTTCCAAATGAGATTACAATCCTTAGTTTGGTCAAAGCATGTGGCACAGCAGAAGCTCTAGAACTAGGAAAGTGGTTGCATGCTTTCACATTAAGAAGTGGATTTACCATGTCTTTGGTTCTGGCCACTGCTTTTATTGACATGTATGGCAAATGTGGTGATTCTAGGATTGCAAGATCTGTATTTAACAGCTTCAAGAGCAAAGATTTTATGATGTGGAGTGCCATGATTTCAGCCTATGCACGGAACAATTGTATAGATGAAGCCTTTGATATCTTTGTTCACATGACAGTTTCTGGAATAAGGCCGAATGAGAGAACCATGGTCAGCCTGCTCAGGGTATGTGCAAAAGCTGGATCACTTGAAATGGGCAAGTGGATCCATTCTTACATAGACAAACAAGGAATTAAAAAAGACATGTTTCTTAGAACATCTTTGGTGGACATGTATGCCAAATGTGGAGACATAGATACAGCTCATAGATTGTTTGATGCAGCAATGGACCGTGACATTTCAATGTGGAATGCCATGATATCTGGTTTTGCAATGCATGGTCATGGTGAGGCAGCATTGAAACTCTTTGAAGAAATGGAAGCACTAGGGGTTGTCCCTAATGAGATCACATTCATTGGAGCTCTTTGTGCATGTAGTCACTCAGGATTGTTGCATGAGGGGAGGAGGCTGTTTCACAAAATGGTTCATGAATTTGGAATTGTCCCAAAAGTTGAGCACTATGGTTGTATGGTGGATCTTCTTGGTAGAGCTGGAATGCTTGATGAAGCACAAGAAGTGATTAAAAGCATGCCTATGAGGCCAAACATGGCTGTGTTTGGATCTCTTCTTTCTGCATGCAAGCTTCACAAAAATCTCAAACTAGGAGAATGGACAGCAGAACAGTTTCTCTCATTGGAACCTAACAAAAGTGGATACAATGTTCTAATGTCAAACATCTATGCTGCAGAAAGCAGATGGGGTGATGTTGCAGATATAAGGAGAGGTATGAAGGATGAGGGAATTGTTAAAGTAGCAGGTGTGAGTTCCATTGAAGTGAATGGATCAGTTCATGAATTCAGAATGGGAGATAGGGATCACCCAGATGCTGAAAAAATCTATGAAATGATTGATGAAATGAGAGAAAAACTGAGAGAAAAATCTTGTGTTATGCAGAACATAGACAATGATGAGAAAGAAAATGCACTTAACTATCACACTGAGACACTGTGATATAGCTCAAAACTTTCTGCCTCTTCAAAATCAAATATAAATCTTCTTTAACAAATTAATGTGTTGTGTAAATTGAATTACACCTATTAAGTAATTTTATTAATATAAATTAACTACAAATAGTGGAATAAAATTTGTTATCAAATAAGTTAAATTTAAATAAACCTTTTTTCATAATATTAAGAGCATGAATAAGCAGGTACCATTGGCCCTGAGGCAATTGCTTTAATTTTTCTGAGTATAAGCATTTTCATTGTTTTGATATTTGTCTAAGCATAATGAAAAGTGTGCTATTGGATTTACTAAGTTACGTATTTAGATTAATTACTTTAACACTTTATACTAATTATTTTATTTCTATAATTAATTATCATTTTGGCTATTAGGTATTAGATAAGTGTTTATTAAACAGTGAATATCAATTTAATTTTAAATTGATATATTTTACAAATGTTTAAGAACCACTTTAAAAAAAAATTTCAATGATTTCTAATAGTAAAAGATTATTTATATGCATAATTTTTATTCCAGAATTTTTTTATTTTTTTTCTGAAATTTGAAGTAAATTTAGTTCTCCAAATTAAATAAAAAGTCATTTTAGTTCTTAATAAAAAATTACAAATGTGTTTTTTAGTCTTTATGTATTAATTTTGATGCATTAAAAACTTATATTTTTTTTTCAAATTTAAAGAATTTAAATGATTTATTTTCAATTTGAAGACCAAAATTGAGTTAACCTAAAATTTAGATATTAAAAGCTTAAATTGATTTATTTTAACACTTTATACTAATTATTTTATTTATAGATTTTGGCTATTAGGTATAACTTTTTGCTCTAAGTAAACCTTAAACTAATGAAATTAGATAAGTGATTATTAAACATTGAATATCAAATTAATTTTAAATTGATATATTTTACTAATGTTTAAGAACTACTTTAAAAAAATTTCATTTATTTCTAATAGTGAAAGATTATTTATATGTATATTTTTTATTCCAGAAAATTTTTAATTAACTTTTTTTTTTCTGAAATTTCAAGTAAATTTAGTTCCGCAAATGAAAGAAAAATTCATTCTAGTTCCTAAAAAAATAAAAAATATGCTTTTATTCTTTACGTATTAATTTTGGTATATTAAAAACTTACATTTTTTTTTTCAAATTTAAAGAATTTAAATGATTTATTTTCAATTTGAAGATCAAAATTGAGTTAACCTAAAATTTAGATATTAAAAGCTTAATCAACGTTTGAGTAAATATGATTATTCTTGCATATAAGGAGTGTAGTGATTGTGTGAGTGAAACTCCGAACTCTGCATTCAAACTTTGAAGTGACTATCTCTCTGCATCTTTCACGTCGTAAGATTATTTAATTATTCGTCTGTGTTGCTATTCTTCAACTGCTTCATATTTCTGTGTGTATTTCTGAATTGAGAAATTTAGATTGGTGTGCTACGTACAGGGGAAGCCGATGTTTATGTGCTTGCACGCTACATGTTTGATAATATGCCTGAACAAAGCTTCATTCGTAGTTTTGTAAATTTTCTGTTTCTGAAGTTTTGTCTGACTTGGAAATTGTTGGATATGTCCGTCGATTTGAACTTACATGGAATTGCTTCCTCACCTTTCTTTCGTGTTGGGAAATGCGGATACTACTGCCATTGCTTCTGATCAATTAGTGTGTCTGTAAGCTGTTTGTTATATGGTTTAGGAGGGCCTTTTTACTTTTTTTTAACTGCTATTGATTATTTGTTGTATTCGGGGTTAAAAATGTGTTTTTGGTTCCTTCTAAATATTACTATTTTTTTTTTTCTTTTGTCTGTAATTTTTGCAAAAGTTGTAAGAAAGGCATCCCGTGGGTTAAATTTCCCTAATCTTGCTTGGGCAAAAGCACTATTGAGTTTGGTCTCTTTTCGTGATTGCAATTGGCATATGGTGTGGTTTAGATGCATATTTTGGTTTTGATCGAAATTGAAATTCGAGGGAAGCTGACTTATGCATTTAATCTTTAATTGTGAGTTGGAGCCTTCATATTAATTCCACTTGTTTTTTGGTTAGTATATTTGTGTAATTTTTTTGTTGCAATTATAAATCACAACTTTTATGATGTTTGCAATTCGCTCATGTGGTCTTCGATAACGTCCTTTTGACATGAGTTGCAGCCTATTCATTGGACTCACATAAACATGTACTCTTGCTTCCTCAGGTCTCGGAGTGGCATATTATAAAGTTTTGATGCAGAATGGCCACAACCAGGGCTCGAGTTAGTAGCTTCTCTCGCAATGTGTCAACTGTGACGTCTCAGAATCCTGGAGTTAAGCATGGCCCTAATGGGACAATGCTCATTTCATCTGGGATTCCAGATCTTGACAGTAATTATCTCTTTGACTTCCTTTTAACTGGCGGTGTAGTAAATGAATTAGTTATATTGTTTTATTTGATTCATGTGGAGTGTCTTCTCATAGAAGATTCTCCTGCTTGCTTTTTTTCCCCTTTTCGATAGAGATTTTAGGTGGTGGTTTTCCATTGGGTAGCCTTGTCATGGTTATGGAAGATGAAGAAGCACCTCATCATATGCTTTTATTGAGAAATTTTATGTCTCAAGGACTTGTACAAAAGCAACCACTTTTGTATGCTAGTGCATCTAGAGATCCTAAAAGATTTCTTGGTACTTTGCCTAGTCCGGCATCACCCAAAGGGGATAAATCTTCAGATCTTAGCCATGTACTTTTTGTTCATCCTTTTCTCTTTGTGATGTAATGACTTTTTTTTTTTTTTTATGATAATTTTGTTTATTTGTTGTTCTTATAATTACAGGAGAAGGATATAAGAATTGCTTGGCAATATAAGAAGTACTTTGGTGAGCCTCAGCTAAATCTCAACTCTAATAATGGTAAGTTTGTATATACCCTTCTCTCAATTGTTTGTTCTTCAATTATTACCGTTCTACTATTACTTCATAGATGTTGTTTGTTATTAATCATTTCAACATTGTATCGAAGCCTAACAAGAAAGGAACCCTAATCTGAGTTTCCCCTGTGGGCCCACTGCTCATAGGCGTAATTCTTTTAGAAACTGTCTACATTTTTGGTTTCTGGCTTTTAGAAATAGTGTAAATTTTTTTTTTCACTATTCACTGCAGGTGTTATTTTTTCTTGCGATTTTTTTAGTGTGATTTTTCTGGCTGGCAATCGCCATCTCTTTGACATTGCCTAGCTTTGCAATGACCATTTTTTTCTTTTCAATAGTCATCGTGCCATCTGACCAATTTTCCTTTCCAGCAGCCTCCATGTCCTTGTGCTTTTTCTTTTTTTGCTTTCTGGTAACTACCATGCCCTCTGATCATTTTTGCTGTGTGTGTTAAAAAAGTAATTTGTTATTATTTACTTTTAACTCCGACAACCAATTGACTGACATGATTCTCTTTAAAGGCTCTTGTGTTGATGACATTTATAACGAATTTGTTTCATATGATACCTGTGTTCTAGCTCAAGGAGAAGTTTTAGAAATATGAATTGATTACTTTAAATAAGGAGATTTTATAGGGGAATATCTTGTCAAATATTTTCCATTGTTAGATATTGATTTTGTTTATTATTGTATCTCTTCTTCATTATAAATAAGAATACTCATGTACGTAGATAAAATACGAAATTCACTTTATTCCTTCTCGGTTTCTCTCTTCTCAACATGGTAAGAAAGCGGTACCATTCTCCATGACTTGGTTTGTCACTAATCCTTTCAACAATTAATAGGCATTTGTGATCAATTTTTGTAGTGTCCTATGGGAAGAGAGCAATTTGCAAATTATGAATATGCCAATCATGCAATGTAAATTACTGAGTTGAAGCTTACTTACATTGTAGGTGGTCAGCAGGATTACTGTAACGATTTTGATTTGAGAAAGCCCTTGGATCGACATTTTTATAGTGGCAACAATGTAGATTGTGTTAGCATCAAAGATTCTCCGAACCTTAGTTCTCTTCAAGATCATTGTGCTGGATTTCTGGCTAAACTCTCAAGGTGAAGTGATCTATATCCACTATGTTAGAAATGTATTCGTAGAGATATAAGATGATTCCTCCTAGGCGTCCACCTAACAGGTTCTTGACAGCATTGAACTGTTTATTCATATTGCCCGCATCTGATTGAGTCTAGTTTTTCTTAATAGAATAAAATAAAATGAGATTAAATTGGACAGGATTTACTGTTTGGATTTGATCATAAGTGTATAATGCTCTTTCCAAGCAAAACTTTATTAAATCTTTTGATAGATATTTTTTAGCATATGCAATTTAAGATCTGATAGAAAACAATGGTGTCATTTGGCCAAGGTAGCCGTCTCCACCCAGTGGGTAAGGGCTTTCATTTCATCTAGGGACTTTCTAATTCCCTCTGAATTTCTTGTTTTGCATCGATTAGGTTGTGATAAAGACTATGTTGATGATTTCTTATAAATTTTTTCTTAAGGTTTTCTACCCACTTTTTCATTTACAAACATTATGGATGTCATCAACAGAAATGAAGGTAATATTTCCTCTGCTGGTCGTATTGCAATTCAGTCATTCTGTTCTCCACAATGCAAGTATTCGAATGAGGCGAGTTAATATATTTCCTTTTCTTTTATATTATTTGAACTAAGTTTCCCCTCTGTCTTTGAGCTGTGCACTTTTTTTATGATTTTTATATACCCTTCCCTCTGTATGAATTAGGAAATAGTTTACCGGCTTGCAGATCCTGTCTTGCGATCCTAGTTGAATCTCAGACATTGCTACCGTTCTTCATTCTATAAAAGTTTAATATTTTTCTAATATGAAATATGTTAATATCTCTTTTGTAGGAGTGGCACATGCTTTCCTTTATTAGGTCCCTAAAGAGCATGGCCATGTCTTCAAACGCTGTTGTTGTTGTAACTTTTCCACCTTCACTTCTTTCTCCATCTTGTTCACTAAGATTGCAGCATATGGCAGACACCTTACTTTCTGTCAAAGCCATCCCAGGTTCATAGTCAACTCTCAGGTCTTATATTTCATGTGTTTATTTATGAATTATCTCAAGGTTCAGTGCAAGACTATATTTGTTTCAGATGAGGACAAGGAGCTGGCAAAACTCCTCACTGGGTACCAGGATATGATTGGGCTTTTAAAGATACACAAAGCTGCACGGTTAAATACACAGGTTATATTCATACATTTTTATTTTATATTCATATAAGAATTTGAACAAAAGACGCAGTAACTTGTTTGATAGCTATTATTTTTTGGTACATGCGATAGATCTTGCCTGTGTTGTAAAGTTCATCGGATTAAAAATTTTATTGGAGGAACAATGCATTTCTAGAAGCTACTTTTTTCTTTCATTCTGACACATCTGCCTTTGCCAATTGTCTGATTTTCATCGTGCAGGTTCCAGTGATTCTGGAGGCTACAACTTTCTCAATAAAATTGCAAAAACGGAGGTTTTTGATCTTAGAATGTCTAAATCAAGCCCCAGTTGACGGATCAAGTGGAAGTTCATATGATACCTCTGGCGGTTGTTCTGGGTCAACTAAAGTTGGAACACTTGATTTTTAGATTATAACTGAACATTTGTAACAACCAAACAGACTCTAGCAATAGTGAGTTATGCTCAATGTTTTTTTCTTAATGCTTGAAATGTTGTGTTCTAAAATTTTCGTTACTTGTATGTTTTCAATATTGGTTCGCCTGCAATGTACAGATAGTTTCTTTAGAAGATATTCTACAAGTGAGAATGGTGAGTTTCAGGGAAAAATAACAGATAACAGACTAATGATGTAAATTTTTTAAACTTGTTTGCAAACAAATAGTAACTGCATTTTCAGATTTAAACTAACTGGCCAAGAGGATATTTTAGATGTTATATTTATATATAGTCACCTTTCTTCTTGAAAAATGTTATAAACATATTATAACTATAACTAAACTAAACTTTAAATAAAAGATTGTCTTAGCATTAAAATATTATAAATGTAATAAAATCAAAATATTATATATATTAAAATTAAATCTATAGGTGGGAAAACCTAGAGTTTGAAGTGTGGCGCACTTACAACTGGTGCATTTAATAAAACTGTTTTACAAATTCCAAATTTTACAAATTTCTCAGATTACAGAATCAGAAACAAACATTAATCAAACGCACACATCCCCACATATATAATTTTTCTTAAGGATTGATAGGTCTTTTTCAACAAAGTATTTTGGAAATATATATTTTATGGAGATACAAGAAGGTATCTTAAATACGAATAATTTTTCTTAAGGATTGATAGGTCTTTTCCAACAAAGTATTTTGGAAATATATATTTATGGAGATACAAGAAGGTGTCTTAAATACGAAGTTCATAGGATGATGGTTTCTTCCTGCACCTTCATAATATATATATATATATATATATATATATATATATATATATATATATATATATTTTCAAAATATTTTGTTAGAAAAGATTCAACTGTCCTTAAGTTTTTGTAGAAAGAAGTTACACTATCTTTTACTTCATAAATAAGGATTTATGATCTATATTCTATGAAACTTAAATAATAACTATAATGTGTAAAGATTAAAAAAAACTAAAGAGAAAGTTTATATTAAAGTAATTTTTTTTGTAATGAATTATGTGGTTTAGAGGTATTAGATAATGAGGCATACAACAATCTAAATCAATTTTCTATATTTTATTCAAAAAGGCTAAAACATGTAAGTTTTAACTCTAATTACACATTGCAAATATGGATTTCTTCAATAAATTGCACTTTGTTTATCATGTATAAGTAACTTTCAACATATTTTCTTTCTCATAAAACACTAACAAAGTTGATACTTAAGAGAATTTCAGTCAAGACACAAAGTTTACAAGTTTTTTTCTTAACATCCTTTGTTATAGGTACTTTTTTAGGACAAGTACATGTTAAAATTATTTATAACCTGTCTTTAGATTTAATAAATTTTAAAATAATTTTATTTACTCTAGTTTCATTTGTCGCTCATTCTAGAGTTATATGTTCTAGAAAACAATGTTCATTAATTGTTGGCATAATAGAGCTATTGGAAGCAACTCCATTAGTTTGTTTATTCTTTCTTTTGTTCTGGTTTTGTATAGTTTATTTGTAATTGATGTATATTTATTGTATTCAATTTTTTCTTATAATGGACTACCTTAGGTATTGTAATTTATCTCAGACATCTATATGTAAATAAATATTAAATGGGTTATGTAAATGTGTATTTTATCATAAGTCTTGTTATTCATAAATTATTTTATATGTTAAGATCAAATTCTTTTGGGTATGTGCTTAAATTTTGTGGATTAGGCAACTTCTAGACTATGGTTTGATATTAGAAAAGGTTCCTCATAGATCTAATAACCAGATATTTTCTGGTTTCTGATGTTGCAGCTTACCACTGCTACTAATTGTTGACAAGATTCATTTAACAAGACAGAAAAGGACAAAAAGAAAAATGCATCGAAGTGGGTGTAGGATAAAATGTTTAAAAACAGCACAATATAAAAACGATAAATGGTTTATTTTGTTTATTTAAAGGTAAATTTAAAATAAAAATGTCTGAAGAAAAAAAGAACAACAGAAGAAGATGTTTAAGGTTATGGATAAGATGGTGGTTAAGGTTGGTAATGGCAATCACAACGGTAGTGGAAAAACTGCACACGACACAACACAGTTTCACATTTGTCCTGTTGTGTTGGGTTTAGTTTTAACGATAAACCCTCCTTCGTGTTGTTCTGTAACTCCCAAATGGCGGCGTTTGCTAAACCCTCCACACTTCTTCCTCCTCCTCCTTCTTCCACCAACTTCAACCTCAAAAATTTCACTTTCACTCACACCCTTTATTCCCCTCTTAGAAAAGTTGAACCTTTTTGTGTTTCGGGTTCTGCCTCTGCCACTACCTCCCTCAGCAACCACCACAGCCGCCACGCAAACTCTGATATTTCCCAACTGTGCCTTCTTGGGAACTTGGACCGAAGCATGAGCTACCTAGACTCCATGCACGACCTTCGAATTGTCGTTGAAGATGATACTTACGTTGCCTTGGTAAGATTATGTGAGTGGAAGGGGGCAAGGAAGGAAGGGTCTCGAGTTTATTCCTATATTTCAAAGACTATGACCCTTTTGAGCCTTCAACTGGGGAATGCGCTTTTGAGCATGTTTGTGAGGTTTGGGAACTTGGTGGATGCTTGGTATGTTTTTGGGAGAATGGAGAAACGGAATTTGTTCTCTTGGAATGTTTTGGTTGGTGGGTATGCTAAAGCTGGCTTCTTTGATGAGGCCCTGGACCTCTATCATAGAATGCTGTGGGTTGGTGAGAGGCCTGATGTTTACACTTTCCCTTGCGTTTTGAGGACTTGTGGTGGCATGCCTAGCTTGATGAGGGGTAGAGAGATTCATGTGCATGTTTTGAGAAACGGGTTTGAGTCGGATGTGGATGTACTTAATGCATTGATAACTATGTATGTGAAATGTGGGGATGTCGGTACTGCTAGGTTGGTGTTCGACAAAATGTCTAACAGAGATAGGATTTCGTGGAATGCCATGATTTCGGGGTATTTTGAGAATGGGGAGTGTTTGGAGGGATTGAGATTGTTTGTGATGATGATTGAATATCCTGTTGATCCGGATTTGATGACCATGACGAGTGTGATTACTGCATGTGAGCTTCTGGGTGATGAGAGATTGGGGAGGGAGATTCATGGTTATGTTCTTAGAACGGGGTTCGGGAGAGACCCTTCAGTTCATAATTCGTTGATTCAGATGTACTCATCTGTTGGACGTATTCAAGAAGCTGAAACAGTTTTCTCTCGGACAGAATATAGAGATGTGGTGTCATGGACTGCAATGATATCAGGTTATGACAATTGTTTAATGCCTCAGAAAGCACTTGAGACATATAGAATGATGGAAGCAGAAGGTGTCATGCCAGATGAAATCACCATTGCCATTGCACTTTCTGCTTGTTCTTACATATGCAATTTAGACATGGGGACATACCTTCATGAGGCGGCCAAAAAGACAGGGCTCATCTCTCATCCAATAGTTGGAAACGCACTCATTGACATGTATGCCAAGTGTAGATCCATTGACAAGGCTTTGGATGTTTTCCACTCTACTCTTGACAAGAACATTGTGTCTTGGACATCAATCATCCTTGGTCTTCGGATCAACAACCGGTGTTTTGAAGCCCTGTTTTACTTCAGGGACATGATTCTTAGACTGAAGCCAAATTCTGTTACTTTAGTTTGTATTCTGTCTGCATGTGCTAGAATAGGAGCTTTGACATGTGGAAAAGAGATTCATGCTCATGCGTTGAGAACTGGAGTAAGTTCTGATGGTTTTATGCCGAATGCAATTTTGGACATGTATGTAAGGTGTGGAAGAATGGGATATGCGCTGAAACAATTCTTCTCAGTTCATCATGATGTTACTGCATGGAACATTTTGCTTACAGGATATGCTGAGCGTGGAAAAGGAGCACTTGCTTCTGAGGTCTTTCAGACAATGGTGGAATCAAACATTAACCCTGATGAAATAACATTTATCTCCATATTATGTGCTTGCAGCAGATCAGGTATGGTAGCAGAAGGCTTAGAATATTTTAACAGCATGAAGTACAAGTACTCCATCACACCAAATCTGAAACACCATGCATGTGTGGTTGATTTACTTGGCCGTTCTGGGAAATTGGAGGAAGCTTATGAGTACATAAAGAAAATGCCAATCAAACCAGACGCAGCCATTTGGGGAGCTTTGTTAAATGCATGCAGGATTCACCATCATGTTGAACTTGGGGAGCTTGCTGCAGAGAATATCTTTAAGTACGATACAACAAGTGTTGGATACTACATTCTTCTCTCTAATCTTTATGCTGATAATGGTAAATGGGACAAGGTTGCTGAAGTGAGAAAAACAATGAGACAGAATGGGCTAATAGTGGATGCTGGATGCAGCTGGGTGGAGGTGAAGGGCACAGTGCATGCTTTCCTCAGTGGTGATAACTTTCACCCTCAAATAATGGAAATAAATGCACTTTTGGAGAGGTTTTATAAGAAGATGAGGGAAGGTGGTGTTGAAGGGCCAGAAAGCAGTGAGATGGACATAATGGAAGCTTCTAAGGCTGACATATTTTGTGGGCACAGTGAAAGATTGGCCATTGTCTTTGCACTTATTAATTCTGGCCCTGGGGTGCCTATTTGGGTGACAAAGAATCTCTACATGTGCCAAAATTGCCACAACATTATCAAATTTATCTCTAGGGAGGTTCGCAGAGAGATTTCTGTAAGGGATGCTGAACAATTGCACCATTTCAAGGGAGGCTTCTGCTCTTGCATGAATGAAGGATATAGGAGTTAACTGTAAGATATGTAGCATCATGATGAAAACTTAGAATTGAAAGAAATTACTTCAACATTCCTGCATACAAAAATGATTAATAGGCCTAAGAATCATTTATCATGCTATACTGAGAGTGGGGGAAAAGGCTGTTATGTCTATTGCACATATGTAAGTATAAAATTTATGGAGTACATAAATTACTTTTTCAACAGTTTCACTCCCTCACCCCAAAAGAAAATGTGTGTTATTGTGATCTATGATCTCATTGTAACCTAAAGTGATATATAAATAGAATTTTGGTGGAGTAGAAATGTTGTATACGGTAGATTCCATGGTTCTAGGAATAATAGATGTAAGATTTAAACATGACTCTCATACATGACAGGATTCATTCCCATCAAGTACCAAAATGATTAATTAAATAAGATGAATGTTCATTATTTTGTAAAAACACGAATAAAGAACTTGAAATCTGGGGCATGGTTATGTAGAAAGTGGAATAAAGGCATGTATTCTACACACCTATTCCCTCTCTCAATTTTATTTCCTTCAAAAGAAAGTTTTCATTCAATCATCCAGCATCACTCAATATTGTAAAAGTGTGAAAAAAACTTCAGATATCTGTTCATAATTTGGCTACTTTCTTGAAGTTGATTGACTTGGTAGATGACCAAAAGAAGCTGTTTGCTACTGCAAGATCCCCACTACCATAATCAATTTCAATTGAGTTTTCTTCCTCCAATACAACAAGTTATCTGTTATGCTCCTAAAGTTTTTCTTCTGTACCCTGGACTGTTATTTGATGTTATTTCAGCTCCTTTTCTTTTTCTTCTTGCTTGTGTTCTTTGTTTGCAAATAGGTTAACTTCAAACTCTTTCTTTAATAGCTGTCTCAGTTCCTTCCTTGTGCAAAGTTGTTCTTGGCCTACCCCAGGCAAATACAGAACAAAGGTTTTAAGGTAATTTCTTGTTTCTTTTTTAGTGTCTATAACTTTTAATAGATTTTTCATTTGAAAAGAAATTACTTTTTACCGTAATATTTAAATGAGGAATCATTTCTGACATTCTGTTTGATTGGCTTACTTCATGGTAAATGAGACATTGTCTTTTTGTCATAGCTATGTAAGTCTTCACCTTTGTTCTTCTGTTTTGAATTTGATGACTATGATGGACATTCTGGTTTCTGATAGTTCAACGTATTTCAAATAAGTCATTTTTACATGAAAAAAACTTTTAAATGACATAATTTAAAGTTATTTTTATTTATGAAAAAAAAAACTTCTTTGTTATGCTTGATGGTCTTACGTGTGATTATTTTTATTTAGATGGGCACCTTGCGCTCAGAAATAGAATGAATGCGATTATCATAATTGGTTGAAAATAGTTTCTAATTATTATACCAGAAGCTACTTTTTTATTTTTCAACCTGAGTCATTTGTAGAATATTAACTTATCTGCATCCTTTTAGTTACACATAATAAAGGTGGCAAAATAACTACCACTGAACTTACATATAAATAAAAATAATTAACTTCATACCAATTAAAATAATCAGTTAACATTGTTTAATTTTACCAGTCTCACTTTAAAAAAAAAAAAATCAAATATTCTTCACTGAGACTTCACAACAGTAAAGGAATTAACGAAAATAGGATTACAATTAAAAGTTTTTCAAGAACAAAATCATTATAAAGTAACTCGATCTACTTATATAAATCCATCAATCATAACAATCTTTCACTTAAATTTGAACCCAGATAGTGTGAATCAAAAAATTATACCAAGACACTCGTAAAATTTACGCATTTTTTTTACTGTGGAGATCACAAAAGTTCCGAATGCATCTTAACCATAAAACTACTATTTTATTTTACTTTGACTCTAAATTCAAGAGCACTTATCATTCGTCTTGCAATTCTAACTGACACGATAATGTCAATTACATAATCCATTATAGCATTTTATAGAACTCATTCATACGTTGAGAAACCCGGGCCTAATTAAACTGCAAACTCACTTGTGATGACAGAGGTCTTCCAATGCTAATTAATTTTCTTTCCTTAATTTAACTCGAACCTTACAATTCAAAGGAACGAAGTTCCTTGCCATAAATTATCCGGTGGTGGTAAAAAATGGTACAAATTTTGATGATAGCAAGTCTATGCAACAAAATTGTAGTATATAAAAAAACCCATTTTCATGTTGAGGAGAAAAAAAAGAAAGATCTATAAAGTGGATCTCAGCAATATTTGGGCAAACCAAAGTAGGACGACTTCAGTCAAACATGTGGGGTAGTGGTCTGACAGCCATAAATGCATCCACCATCTGAAAGAATTATGGAAAAGAGAATATGTAAGTTTTGCACCATATACATGAATACAGCCAAACATGTTTTCGTAAAACAAGCTTGAGCAATTATGTAGTGTGCAGATTGACCATGTGCCATCAACTTTTGAACACCAATAGATGCTACTTTTTCTATTATGTAGACACATATATTAATTTGTGGAATGGAGGCAGTTTAGTAAACAAAAACGATCTCAGAGAAATCAGTTTCAGGTGTTCTATCAAATATTGAACAATATGAGCTTTCCTTAATTCCACCCGAGACTTTCCTCTCACCCAGGTTAATAATTGGTTTCGGCAATACTCAAGATTATGTAATTAACAATCGAAATTTCAACTTGCTTTCCCTGTATTATTATTTCACTTTTATAGCATAGTCATATGCAATAACATCTATTATTGTTGAATGCATACCTCTTCAGTCACAGAAGCCCGAGCCCTACGATGTCTCTCCACTAGTTCAGTCAAGACTTGAATTAGCCGTTGCTTTACCTCACCGGTCAGCATGCGCCCTTCTCCATATTCCTACAAGAGAATAACAGAATAAGTTAGCGAAAAAAAATCAAGGAAAGCCTCGTTGTGCTATTTGTATTATTACAAATTGGGGAAAAAAGATAGAAATCACACCTCCTTGATGTGTTCAAGTTCAGCGTCATCTTCTAAGAAAAATGTTAGGTATTTGATTGGTATATCTACCTGAATCATGTTACAAAATGTCAAAATTATTGGACTGCAAGAGGAGGTAAAGACGGGAGCACTAAAAGAAAGGAAAAACAATTTATTAGACAAAAAGGGGTTTAATCTTTTGTTTTAATTTTATTAGGAATATATATGCCTTCTTAATCCTTCTTAATTCTATCACTTTTCAGAGTTTAGGTGAGGAGGCAAAACATTAAATGAACGATGGATCCATCACATGTAAACTGCAATATTTATGAACCGACAAGAATTCCGTTACCTCAAGATTTGCCCCCAATTGCCTATGTTTCTCAATAGAATCTTGCCCACCAGAAAATGCATGCTTGTTTACCTGAAGAGAGCCACACATACAGTTGGCGAAATTAACCAAATGAAGGTAGAAAAAACGAGACAGATCGCTTAGAAAAATCAGAGAATAGGGTGACGTGTGCAAAATATTAGGGTCTACTTGCATTTAGAAAATGTACTGTTTTTATTTCTTATTTTTACAAATAATTACAAAAATACCACCTTGATTTTACAGTTATGCTTTCAAAGATTCCTAGATTTCCATTGTTTCCCATACAAATCTATGAAAATAAAGAAGATAAGTAAAAACAAGATGGCATTTTGTAACTATTTGCACAAGCAAATAAACAAAATAAGAAAACAATACTCAAACCAAACATATCCTAATTTATCCAGTAAAGTAAAGCAAGATTTACATATGGAATCTAGTATATGGTAATAAGTTGGAATGAATACTTTCCAAGGGAAAGAGAAAGAAAACCATTCAATAATTTTTGGAAAATTATACACATTACAGACACCAATTTCAACAAGTAGATTTACCACGTCACCAAGATTCCTAAACAAAACAAGCAATTAAAGAAAGAATAATCTACTGCTAATTTTTGTCACAATGGGCAAATAAATCTACAAGACTTGTACGTAAGCAACAGTATAACAGAAAAGAAAAACTTTGAAGAGAGTAATATCAGTAGCACACCTTGTTCTTTATATCTTTTGCAGAATCAGTCACATATATTGCAGAATTGGGATCACTGGCAGACATTTTTCCTGTTTCCCCCTGCAAACATATATATTTTAAAGATGTGAGATCATGGTTGACAGAATCACGTCCCTACCAAACATGCAGAATAGTATGAGTGTATGATTATGGCTCCCATCTCCACACTAGTTCATGAACAAAGACACGATGGGGAATTGTGGAGCAATGTCTCTTTTGTGTTAGCACATATTATGTTTTTTAGATAGTTTGGGGTTTTGAACTCCAAATGACTCAACATCCTCAACTAAATTTAGGCTCCTTCCTACCGCCCATGGAATGTGTGTAAAGACCAAAACGCCCATTCAACTAAATAAACCCTATTTTCTTCGCTGTCTACACTCCATACACATCGCAGTCCAAGCTTGGGCCATATGCATGAACCCTGCTGACTGCTGTTGTTTATTTTGCTCCAATGAGTGCCACCCCCTCAACATGGGGAAGAGATAAGCTTTTGTGCATTGTGATTTCGTCTTGTTTTAGTTTTGTCGAGGCACACTACAGATTGCTCAATCTGGAAGTACACTCCAGATTAATCCGGAATTAGAGAAATAGATTGAAGGTTTTGAATAGGACTATCCAAACACTGTTTAAGTAATCTGGAAAATTATTCCACAGGTCTATAAATTGTTAATGTTTTAATAATCTACATTGAGCTATCTAGAATGCTTTCCTAATATGCTTGTTCTCCTTTTATGTGCAAATTGACATGACCACGACAAATGATGGTGGTTCTCGATCCAATGGAAGCTAAAGAGCTGTTGCCTGACCTAGTAATGCCAATCATGAAGATGATGAGAATGTGCATGCAAAGATGCACCAGCACAGTAGGTAGGTCTTGACAAAGCCTAGGGGTCCGAAGACACCTCTTTGTTGACAATGTACACAGATCAAGTTGCGGGATGGAATGGTAAGAAATTATATTTCTTAAAATTCATAATTAGCATAATATTATATCTTGAGTTTGTTTGTAATAAGGTATTAATTGTGGGCCTTTGCAGGATAGTGGGCAGCTAAGGTTGGTGTCCCATGGGCACACACAAACTAAAAAAATTTGCAGTTGACAATTCGTCATAGCTGACTGCAATAGGCAACAACCCAAAATTCTCACTTGCAACCTCAACACAATGGGTTGTACATTGTCTGCACAGAGGTATCTTCCCAGAGAATGCTCCACCAACATGTACCTGTTGTGCTTGCGCATCCTTTTCAAGCAGATCCTCATCATTCTTCATGATTAACTCTGCCTCAGATTTTTTTCTCATTCTTCACTTCACATTTTTTTTATGACAAAAGGGCTTGTACCAGTGTGACAAACCTGTTCCAACGTTGTTGAAGGATTGACCAAAACTTATGACAAACAGACCTGTTCCAACATTGTTGAAGGATTGACCTAAACTTATGACAGACTTGTTCCAGCGTTGTTGAAGGATTGTCCAAAACTTATGACAAACAGGCCTGTACTAGTGATATTGAACGATTGTCCAAAACTTATGACAAACAGACCTGTTCCAGTGTTATTGAAGGATTGGCCAAAACTTATGACAAACAGGCCTGTACCAATATTATTGAAGGATTCTTCAAAACTCATGACAAACAAACCTGTTGCAGCATTGTTGAAGGATTGTTCAAAACTTATGACAAACAAGCCTGTAGTGATATTGAAGGATTCTCCAAAACTTATGACAAACAGACCTATTCCAGCATTATTGAAGGATTGTCCCAAACTTATGACAAACAGGCCTATACCAGTGTTATTGAAGGATTCTCCAAAACTTATGACAAACAGACCTATTCAAGCATTATTGAAGGATTGTCCAAAACTTATGACAAACAGGTCTGTACCAGTGCTATTGAAGGATTCTCCAAAACTTATGACAAACATACCTATTCCAGGATTGTTGAAGGATTGTCCAAAACTTATGACAAACAGGCCTGTACCAGTGTTATTGAAGGATTCTTCAAAACTTATGACAAACAAGCCTGTACCAATGTTATTGAAGGATTCTCCAAAACTAATGATAGACAAACTTGTTTCAGCTTTATTGAAGGATTGTCCAAAACTTATGACAAACAGGCCTATACCAATGTTATTGAAGGATTCTCCAAAACTTATGACAAACAGACCTGTTCCAGCGTTGTTGAAGGATTGACCAAAACTTATGACAAAAAGACCAAAAAGACATGTTTCAGCATTATTGAAAGATTGTCCAAAACTTATGACAAACAAACCTGTTCCAACGTTGTTGAAGGATTGACCAAAACTTATGACAAACAGACCTGTTCCAGCATTGTTGAAGGATTGACCTAAACTTATGACAAACAAACCTGTTCCAGCGTTATTGACGGATTGTCCAAAACTTATGACAAACAGGCCTATACCAGTGGTATTGAAAGATTCTCCAAAACTCATGACAAACAGACCTGTTCCAGTGTTACTGAAGGATTGGCCAAAATTATGACAAATAGGCCTTATTGAAGGATTCTTCAAAACTTATGACAAACAAACCTGTTGCGGCGTTGTTGAAGGATTGTTCAAAACTTATGACAACCAGGCCTGTACAAGTGTTATTGAAAGATTCTCCAAAACTTATGACAAACAGACCTGTTCCATTATTGAAGGATTGTCCCAAACTTATGACAAACAGGCCTGTACCAGTGTTATTGAAGGATTCTCCAAAACTTATGACAAACAGACTTGTTCCAGCATTATCGAAGGATTCTCCAAAACTTTTGACAAAAAGACCTGTTCCAACATTATTGAAGGATTGTCCAAAACTTATGACAAACAGGTCTGTACGAGCGTTATTGAAGGATTGTCCAAAACTTATGACAAACAGGCCTGTACCAGTGTTATTGAAGGATTCTCCAAACCTTATGACAAACGAACCTGTATCAGTGTTATTGAAGGATTCTCCAAAACTTATAACAAACAGACCTGTTCCAGCGTTGTTGAAGGATTGACCAAAACTTATGACAAACAGACCTGTTCCAGCATTATTGAAGGATTGTCCAAAAACTTATGACAAACAAACCTGTTCTGTTGAAGGAATGAACAAAACTTATGACAAACATACCTGTTCCAACGTTGCTGAACGACTGACCAAAACTTATGACAAACAGACCTGTTCCACCATTATTGAAGGATTGTCCAAAAACTTATGACAAACAGGCCTGTACTAGTGTTATTGAAGGATTCTCCAAAACTTATGACAAACAGACCTGTTCCAACGTTGTTGAAGGATTGACCAAAACTTATGACAAACAGACCTGTTCCAGCATTATTGAAGGATTGTCCAAAACATATAACAAACAGATATGTTCCAGCGTTGTTGAAGGACTTAACAAAACTTATGACAAACAGACTTGTTCCATCGCTTTTGAAGGAGTGACCAAAATTTACGACAAACAAACTTGTTCCAGCGTTGTTGAAGGATTGTCCAAAACTTATGACAAACATGCCTGTACCAGTGTTATTGAAGGATTCTCCAAAACTTATGACAAACAGACCTGTTTCAACGTTGTTGAAGGATTGTCCAAAACTTATGACAAACAAGCATGTACCAGTGTTATTGAAGGATTCTCCAAAGCTTATGACAAACAGACCTGTTCCAACATTATTGAAGGATTCTCCAAAACTTTTGACAAACAGGCCTGTTCCAACATTATTGAAAGATTCTCAAAAACTTATGACAAACAGACCTTTTCCAACATTGTTGAAGGATTGTCCAAAACTTATGACATACAGGCCTGTTCCAGCGTTATTGAAGGATTTTCCAAAACTTTCGACTAACAGACATGTTCCAACATTATTGAAGGATTGTCCAAAACTTATGACAAACAGGTCTGTACCAGCATTATTGAAGGATTGTCCAAAAATTATGACAAATAGACATGTTCTAGCATTATTGAAGAATTGACCAAAACTTATGACAAACAAACCTGTTCCAGCGTTATTTAAGAATTGTTCAAATCTTATAACAAACAGGCCTTTACCGGTGTTATTGAAGGATTCTCCAAAACTAATGACAAACAAACCTGTTCCAACGTTATTGAAGGATTGTCCAAAACTTCTGACAAACAGGCCTGTACCAGTGATATTGAAGGATTCTCCAAAACTTATACAAACAGACCTATTCCAGCGTTGTTGAAGGATTGTCCAAAACTTATGACAAACAAGCCTATACCAGTGTTATTGAGGGATTCTCGAAAACTTATGACAAACAGACCTGTTTCAGCGTTGTTGAAGGCTTGTTCAAAACTTATGACAAACAGGCCTGTACCAGTTTTATTGAAGGATTCTCCAAAACTTAGGACAAACAGACCTGCTCGAGGGTTATTGAAGGATTGTCCAAAACTTATGACAAACAGGCTTGTACCAGTGCTATTGAAAGATTCTCCAAAATTTATGACAAACAGACATGTTCCAGCGTTATTGAAGGATTGACTAAAACTTATGACGAACAGACCTCTTCCAGCGTTGTTGAAGGATTGTCCAAAACTTTTGACAAACAGGTCATTTCCAGTGTTATTGAAGGATTTTCCAAAACTTATGACAAACAAACGAGTGATTCTTCCTGCACCTCCATAGTTTTTCAAAATTCCCATTTTGAACATAATGAAAAGACCAAAATGTCCTTTGTCTACAACCAATAGTGTAAAAATTTTTTACATTGCAGGTTGTAGAACCCGCAATGCGTTTTTTCAAATTTTTACATTACGGGTTCTACAACCCGCAATGCATTTAAAATTTTTTTTATCAACCCGCAAAAAAAATTAATTTATTTTTATAAATACTAAAAATTATTTATAAAAATATTTTTTTTACTTTTTATTATAAGAAAAAGTAAAATTATGTGAAAAACAAATATTACAAAAATTTGTGGCCTTGACCAGGATCGAACTGAAAACCTTTACTGTGTAAGACTAAGGTGATAACCATACACCATAGCAGATTGTTGGTTGTACAACTCGCAAAAGAAAACAATTTATAAATACATTGCGGGTTACAAAATTTTTTTTAAATGTATTGCGGGTTGTACAACCCGCAATGTAAAAATACAAATTTTTTTTAAAATGTATTGCGGGTTGTACAACCCGCAATGTAAAAATTTTAAAAAACGCATTGCGGGTTCTACAACCCGCAATGTAAAAAATTTTGAAACACATTGTGGATTTTACAACCCGCAATTCATTTTTGAAATTTTTTTGAATTGCGGGTTGTACAACCCGCAATGTGTTTCAAAATTTTTACGCTATGTGTTGTAGACGAAGGACATTTTGGTCTTTTCATTATGTCCAAAATGGGAATTTTGAAAAACTATGGAGGTGCAGGAAGTCATCATGGAGGTGCAGGAAGAATCACTCCAAACAAACCTTTTCCAGCGTTATTGAAGGATTTTCCAAAACTTATGACAAACATGTCTGTCCCAGCATTATTAAAGGATTGTCCTGACAAACAGGTCATTTTAATTGTGGTCATTTTCATTGTAGTTGACAGATTAAGCAAAGCAGCAGCACATTTCATGGATCATTCCAACAGCTTATGCTTTTGGAAAAAATGTTCATAATAAAATAAAAAAATATTGCCTAGAGAGAATTAAGTGTTTAATTAGGTTTGCAGAATGATGAATATCAGAAGCTCTCTTAATCAATTTGATAAAGTAGCGTTTTGAAACATAAGAATACCTGTAATGCAGGGAAGAATAAGGATTCAATCAAGGCTGGCTTATTGAATCCCATTCGAGGAGCAACATCACGCGTCATTCTAAAATATGGATCCTGAATATGTTATAAAAAATACTATTACCAAGAATAAGATGAATGCTAGGAAGAAAATAATAGACCATGATGCATTTGAGAAATATCATATGCTCTAAGTTGGAACAGATCCTTTTTATGACATTTTTCTTTAAATAGTTGCAGGAATGAAGAGAATTTGGACAAGAATAAATTTACAGATACACAGTAATCAGATATGGCCATTGCCATACACATTAATCTTCAACCAAATCAACTAGCATGTAAAAGCATTGATGTCCAACGGACCTGGTCAATTGCACAAGGAATTAAACAACGGAGATTCTCTTTTCCAGAAAATAGGTGAGGAAATGAACTGGGAAATGATGGAACGGCCTGCACAGACAAAAGAAGCACATGCAGTCATCACCATGTAAAAAATTCAAAATATGTAAGAATTCAATTATAACTAGAAAAAGCAAACTTGCATTATGCACACAGAGGAATACTATAGTTTCAGCATCATGATTTCAAGTTCCATTGTCAATAGTTCAAAAATATGATAAAGTTCCATTGTTAATAGTTTAAAAATATGTTGAAGTTCCATCATCATACAAATAACTTGTAAAGGACAAACTTTCACGAACCTATTTTGAACAAAATATGAATAGTGCTGCTACTGCATGTAATTGATAAAAATACATTATGTATCAGCAAAGAGAAATGACTCAGGAAGCCAACTAATAGCTCAACTACATTAACCAAAAAGTAAAGACAGGAATCATTCTGTAAAGAGAAGAATGGACCATACCTGCACAGGAGGAAAACTAACTTTTCCAATATGATCTTCCCCAGCAAAACCAAAGATGCCAACAGCCTGGTTATATGTCACACGTGTTGCAACCTCACACATGTTCTTATAGAAGGAACTGAAAAGGAAATTATCCTCAGCTACAGAAGATTTGCTTTATGGAGAATAGTTAACAGTAAAAGAGATCGGGAAATTTCTCATGCGACATTTTATTCAGTATTTTCTTTTTTAATTATGATGACTAATAAAAGCCCCAAATTAATTTTAACACTCATTCATTATTTTTAAATATGAGAATGAGTTCCAAAAAAATTAAAAGTGCTTGCACATTTAAGTTTGTTGAACTTCAAATTTTTATGAGAAAACTTCATCTTGGAAAGAAATTCTGTACAATGTTCTGGATGAACTGGAGAACTTTCTGCTGAATAAGAGAAAAGCATGCCTGAGATTCAACTAATTTTAATAATGTATAGCTAAATATTCTCAATAAAATCTCTTAAACTTTAACTAATCCATGATTTAATAAATCTGCATATATCAGGGAAAAACTGCATACATCAGGGAAAAACTGCATTTATAACTCACCCGCCAACATAATTAAAATCAGAGAAGATGAACGTCTTTGAAATGTCAAAACCACAAGCAATGATGTCCTTTGCATTCTCCCTTGCAAGTCTTCGGCACTCCTCTACAGTAAGATTTTTCCAGAAGAACTTTTCATCATCAGTGAGCTGTATAACCAGAGGAACCTTAAACACATCTTGCAAATACCTACATACCATTTTCCACCAGGTCAACAAACATCCCCAGCAATCACAAGAATTGAGAACTCACCTTCATTTTCAAGCTTGACCCAAAACTTAAGCATCTAATTTCAATCAATTATCATGGTAAAACTCTCTTAATCTATCATTTATGAAAATCACTATGTCAATACAAAATGCAAACAACACTAACACAGAAATTGTAATAGATATTGCCTACACATTGAGATTATACGCATTGAATCCACACTCTTTAAATAATAAAGTCATCATTTGATAAATCAAATCCCGGGTTTATGAATTTTCATCAAATTTTTATTTAAAAAAATGAAATAGAGTAAATATATACAACTCAGTTCCAGACAAAGGCCACTAGTGTTAACCTATTTAAATAAACAGAAACCGATTTAAATCAAATGAAACTTTCGGAGACGAGAACAAGCACTGCTTGTAAGTTGTAACATCCCACATATGCAATCGCATAATTTGCTTGTGACTAGATAATTAACACACCACAACTACAGATTACCATCAACTTTCCATTTCAAAAAGCGAAATGGAGTAAATATACACAATTTACGATCCAAGAAATAAGTGACTAGTGTTAACCAAATTTGAACAAATAGAAATTTATTGAGAACAAATAGCGAATGCACAACTTGTAATTGAAAATGTAACATTAACTACACAAATTTTCATCAAATTTCAGGAGACCAAAGCAACACAAATAATATATGAAATTGTGAAGTCATTAATGGTGTGTTTGGAAACAGTTGGATAAACGTAACCAACATTTTTTCTGGTCCCCTAGTAATATTGCTTCTCCAATTTTAGCTTTGGAATCTGTTGACCTCCAAACGGCAAATCAAACACACTCTAGATGTACACAACTTGGTCCTAGAAACAAGTCAGTCGCTCATGTCCACCCATTCAAACAAACAAAAACTTCTGGAGACCAGAGCAACATACGTAACATACCAAATTCTGAACTCTCTTTAAAATTCACTCATGACTACAAAACTACACAATGCATTCACAATTTTTCGTCAAATTTCCATTTAAATAAAAAAATGAAACCCAGTCAACCAACACAATTTGGTCAAGAAATAAGCCACTAGCGTCAACCAATTCTAGTACAAAATTCTGAGCTCACTCTTTAAAATTCACGCTTGAATACAAAAACAACACAATTTTTCATCAACTATATATTTTAAAAAATAAATAAAAGCCAAAAGCGTCAAACAATTAAGGTACCAAATTCTGAACTCACTCGCTCTCTAAAATCCACTAGTAATGCAACACACTAGATCTACAAATTTAAATAAAGATTAATTTTAAATTCTGGAAGAAAGAAAACGGAGAGACGCGAACTCACTCACTTAGTGAACATGAAGGGAATCAAATGTCCCAAGTGCAACGCCTCGGAGGAAGGACCGCGTCCGGTGTACAAGTAAAACTTATCGCCTCTCTCGTAGGCGTCCAGAATCTCGGCGAAATCGCTGCAACACAAAAACGACACTTAAAATTACCGTTTAATGAAATGAAGGGAGTGAAGGAAGGAAATGGAGGTACCTACCGGTGGGCGAAGAAAACGCCGCGTCGAAGAAAGACGTGAGGAGTTTGTGAGGTGAGGCGTTGGAGACGCGAGATGAGAGCGTCGTCGAGCTTCTGGCAACCGAAACGGTCGATGAGTTTGTCGTAATCGATTTTGCCTTTTGATGAAACCTCCCATGGATTCACAACTTGTTCCGCTTCCTCTTCTAGATTCTTCTTCTCAACCTCTGCCATTGAATTTCTTCTTCCCTCTCTTTGGAATGTAGAGAGAGAGAGAGGGAAATGGAAATTAGTGCCGCTGCAGAGACTTAAGAGAGTGTAGGGTTTTGATCTTCAGAGCTTTGTTGTTATCCTTTAGAAGTGTTTGTTAGTTTAAGGTTGAAAGTGTTTACTTACTTGTCCTTGGTAGTTAAATTTCGTAAAGTGTTGTTTGATGGTATGATTTTAGTTTATAGAAGTATATATAAAAAAAATATATATTTTGAATGAAGATGTTAAATTATTTTTTGCGTGTAACTCGATAATATAATTTACTTTTATAAATTATGAAATCTTAATATATTATTGTATTCAATAATTATTATTTTTGTGCATAATAAGGTAATTATATAATATTACGTAATAAATTATATGTATTTATCATTTGTATGCAAAAAACTATATCCTTTATATTATTTTTTAATTACTTAATGATCATAAATGAAAAAAAACAACTGTTATTATTTTATATTACATATGAATTTTAATGTATTATAATAAATAAATAAATAGTTCTTAAATTTTGTGTATTTGGATGAAAACATTCACAGGGAAATCTTTACCTGGTCGAATAATTTTGTATTGTTGGGAATAATATTTCAAGGAAAGTTAAACCTAAATATTTATTTTCGTATTCGTATTTTTTATTCATATTTAGTACTTTTAACAAATAATTTTTTAACTAAAACTTGAAAAAATAAAAGTGAAATGGAAAGGTAGAAAGAATGCACTTGGGATGGAAATTTATTGTAAGATATAAATGTTTGCTCATGGATTTAAATCGGTTTTTAGTTAAAATAACATTTAATTAACAAATTAAAATAACTACAAGTTCAATTCGATTTGGATTATCCTTTTTAAAAAAATTATTTAATCGGATAAAAAAACGATTCGAATTGGATGATAATCTACACATCCTTAAATAATTAAATTACTAGATCCATTTAAGATAATCATTTAAAAAATAAAATACAAATTTTTTTCATCAGAAAAAAATGAATTAAATGAACTCTTATATAAAATATTTAATTATGACAGAAAAATGAATTGTAATTTAGCATAGAACTTTAATCCTGATGTTCTTAACAACAAACTAGATTAAATGAGCCAACATATTCCCTGATATTATAATTTGCCTTAACTTGTTCACACTAGATAAAATACAGAAAATGCAAAATACATAATCATTAACTTATCTTTCTTCCATAAGACAATAATAAAGATATTGTAGGAGAAGAATGACTCATCCTTTCTTGATGTTCTTAGTAACATGTTTTGCCTTACCACAAGATCAAAACTCCCAAACAGGTAATTTGAGGGAATAGTAAATAACTTAACCTTGTTACATGTTGTACAAATGAATTCAAATATAATTAAGGCTACTCAACACTGACATTCAGGAAAGAGCAAATAGTAATAAAGCACATTGACTTCACAAACCTATCACTATTGCTGCAACTTGAGTACTGGGAAGGCAATAACATCTCGAATACTGGCAGAATTTGTCAAAAGCATCACCAGCCTATCAATTCCGAGGCCCTGGATTTGTAAATGGCAATTAAAAAGCTACAATAGGAAAGGAAAAACAATTGCTATTCTAACACTGCGGCAAATAATGCTGACAAAGATTAACATTATGATTCAGAGAAGTGAAAAACATTAATCGTTGACTATCACACTTATTATATCACTCGTACAAATCCATTGAAATTCCAGTACTAGTTTATAATTCATTCATTTCTAATACATATGCTCTTCAACAAGAAATTAAATAAACTATTGAAACATAAATTTGAAGATAAAAAGTAAACATGACAATACACAATGAAAACCATAATGGACCTTTACAACACTGTATTTATTAAAGTAATATTTTAAAATGAAGAATAATTACGATATAAATGAACCGTGAAGATTTTTCTATTAAAAAAGTATTAGAAATTTAAGTATGAGTTGAAAGTGTTGAATAGAAATGAGAAAATTTAATGATATATAAAGATAAAAATCCAAAAATACATAGTCTCAAGATTTTAGTTAAAGGTGATGTCATGTTACATCACAACTCATTTCCCTAGTAAAAAATGATACTATAAGGAACTTAATATGTTATCAAGTTGATTTCAAGACAAGACAATTGTTGATTGCATTGGACAGAATCAGTGCCCCTTCAATTCAGGACCATGTTAACACCACAAGAAAAAATAAAGGGCGAGTGGCAAAACTTTACAAAGATACACAATGCAGGTTAATTACTATACCATTCCCGAAGCTGGAGGCATTCCGTATTCCAAAGCTGTGAGAAAGTCATCATCAAGAGTTACTTCATATGAGTCATCTTCATCTTCCTTTCCTTCCTTTTTATCATCATTTGCTGAAACAGCTGATCTCTTCTTTTCATGCTGTCTAATTTGATCTTCCAAGCGTCCCCTCTACCATGTTCAGAAAATAAACCATTTTATTGCCATCAAAGTACTCAATCACCATAATAAAATTGAGACAGTTAATTAAATTGATCATAAATAACCATTAGAGTTCATCTTTTTCCAAAGAAGTGGGCATGGACAAAGTCCATTTTCTATTTCTGGTAGTGTTTGGAACAGATTAACGAACACATTCAAGTCTTTGTGCATGTTTGGTTCCAAACACCTAACTTGGTTATCCATGTGAAGTTGAACCAGATATTTATAGCTTCTGCGTGAACTTAAATTTGGACGTGAAAAAAAAAATGGAGAAACGCATGTAGTTAATGGACAATAGCATGCACTTCCGCATACATTAAATAAGGACCAATTTGATTATGATGCAGCACCAAGTTTGAGTTGTTTTCCTGTTGATATGTCATCAAATTTTCATAAATGATGTTGAACTTATCCCATATGTCAGCTATTTTGTTAAGGTAATTGTATAAAAAGAAATAGGAAAAGATAAATAAACTCCTCTGAATGAACAATAGCAAGAACCTAAACCTACTTCAAAACTAACAAAGAATAGTATTTTATATTTATTTTACCCGGAACTTATTTTCCCCTTTTCAAGTGGTTGATTATGAGAAACAACTGATGAAAAACAAGTTAAATATTGCGTACGGTAAGCATAATCGAACAAGCTATGCAGCTTGGATCTGAAAAGTTTGAAAACTTTGGAATCTTACCTGATCTACAGGATCAGTCAATTCCGAGAATGCATTGCCCAACTCACGACCACAAATGAAAAGTTCAAATCTCTCTGTCAAACCTGTGGATCTAATGTAGGATCATGTGTAAGATAGAAGCTAATATCTAGAAACAGAAAATGTGCATCACTTTCTTATTGAGATTGGCTAGGATGCCTTTTTTAGAATATATGTAATCACTGCATGCCAGAAAGTACGTAATACAACATTCCCAAGTTTATATTCCCGGGGATGAGTTTTAATCTGTGAAACAAATATTCTTCTAAGTTCAAAAAGATTAAAATATTCTTCTAAATTCAAAAAGATTAATATTTCGTAGTAGGTAGGATAAAAATACCTTAATAACAACAAATAACATTATTTGATATTTTGAGATGTTTCTACCTTCTGTGTGGTTTGGCAAGTGGAGATATCTCAATTGGATAGTCTAGAACGAAAGTAGGTTGGATGAGCTTTGGTTCTACAAAAATCTCAAAAACCTAAATAAACAAGACAAAAACAATCTGGTTAGCGTCTGCAAGTGAAATTGACAATATAATAAACAAGACAAAAACATAAAGGAATATAAATATAAAGATCATCAACTAAAAGGAGAAAAAGTGTAATTACAAAAACAAAATATAAATTACGAAATGAAAAGAATGTTCATGAATAAAATCTACCTCATTAAGAAGGTGGCCAACGGATCGGCATGCTTCAATGGAACCTTTATCCTTGTTATCAAGATTCTTTTCAAGGGTATCTAGAGTAACACGCTTTGCAACCTCAAGATCATCTCCCAATTCACTGAAATCGACCCCAGCAATTTCTTTAACAAGATTGTGCATAGTCTCCCTCCTCCAAGGCCTTTCTAGGCATATCTCGACTCCCTGTAAGGAATCATTATACCACCTTCAACAAATTTGTTATAAGGAAATAAATTTCAGTAAAATGTCATCACTCATCAAACACTGGCTGATATTCAAAATTTAGTTAATGCTAAGCCATCATTGAGGGAACTACATCAGAAAGAAAATGTTCAGAATATATTAAAAAAAAAAACTTCATTTTAAGTTTTAAAGCAATATTGTAAACATAATATCCTCTGTTGGCAGCATGAAGTCAGAAGGGCTGCAGGGAAGAACGAGCAAATTTAAAGATAAATATATAAATTTGGTAGTACGTTCCCC
>Ga0209700_102911_pt1 | contig 33740 bp, 16 predicted proteins | sample SiratroredBW_FD_187528 | JGI IMG/M metagenome (GOLD analysis project Ga0209700, IMG submission 187528) | Root nodule microbial communities of legume samples collected from California, USA - Siratro red BW (SPAdes) (version 2) | ecosystem: Host-associated > Plants > Roots > Nodule | place: USA...
TATTTTATATATATATATATATATATATATATATATATATATATATATATAAATAAGAGTTAAGTTATACAGTGTATATATTGATGAGCTGAAATATTCATTCAATCAAATTTTTCTTTATGGGACTTATGAGTCAACGTATTATCTGTCTTTATTGTTATTCCTACACGTCCTAAAGAGACTCTAAAGAGACTTTTGTACTAAATTTTACATCTAAACGAAATTATATTTCTTAAAAATAACAAATAACAATTAAATAAAAAAACATGTATTCAAGAAGAAAATATTTACTTGTAGAGATTGAATTCACTAACTCATTTTCATTCTATTTGATTCAAACAAACTTGCAACCATGACTGTATAACAAAGTATAAAATATTAAAATTAGCTACAAAGATTAGTGTTCAATATTAACTGAAAAAATTGAAAGGAAACAGGAAAAAAAAAGGAAAATAAGTAAAAAGAAAGTTAGTTTGAATTAAAGAGAAAGAGCATGAAAATATATAGAAAATGAAATTTATTTTTACTATTAATTATTATTACTCATGGTTTTAATTAGTCATTTACATCATATTAATAACATATTTACTATAAAATTAAGTATAAATCTAAATGTTTTATCATTGTGCAGAAAGTATAACACGTATTATTTTTTATTTTTCATGATTTTTATTTTATTTTTTATTTTTTTAGTGTTTCTTCTCCTTGGAACTTTATATGCATTGTGTAAGAGTGAATGAAACTTACTCATCTCATGCAATTCTCTTTAATGTGTTAGGCAGTTTTCTAGTCAAAGATTTATTACAATACAACTCAATAGCAGCTGAATTTCTTCACAACCAATTAATTTTGAAGCTAAAGCAAGCCAATGCAACTTCATTTAACATTGAACTGAAATTAAATTTTCAACAAACTTATCAAAACAAAAAAAGTTGTTGTTCATTGTGTGGTCAGCCCCGGCCCATTATTTTGTTGGACCAATTGTCTGGCCCAATTTTTCAATTGATTATTTATTTTGACGGCTTCTTGCACCTCCATACCTTCATCCTGCACCTTCATAAATTATTAAATTTCTAAAATACTCATGTTAAAAAGACTTTGTTGTCCTTACTGAGAATGCTCTGTGGGTTTTTGAAGATTTGAAGATGGAGGTGTTTGAATAAAGGTGTTGTTGCATTGTTCCGTGTAGTATAGCGGTGGTAGCGGAGAGGTGAGTGATTGTGGGAGGTTGGTCATGGTTGGTTTTGGTGGTCAGTGCTAGTGTATTGGTGGTGATGGGGAGGTGTTAGAGGGAAGCTTCACACGTGTCTCTTCCTTCACGCAACGGCTGTTGTTCTTTCTTCTCACGACGGCATTGTTTATAGAATGGAGGTGGAGGGTAAAATGTGGGTAATTGAACATTTCACATCTTTAGTTAAGGATAGTTTTGAGATTTTGGTAATCTGTGGAGGTGGGGGAAGAAGGCATGGAGGTGTAGGAAGAAGCCGTCATTTATTTTTAATCAAAATTATTACACTGGGCCGAATAATGCATCCGGATTGATACAAAGCCACTTTCACTTAGGTTATAGAAAAACAAAAACTCATAATATTTGCAATTACAATATTTATTTATAGATATGGAGATTTTAATAGTTGACTTTAAGAAATTAGTATTTTATTTGTGTATTTCACAAAATAAAGGCTTATTTTTATATAAATTAAATTTATTATAAATAATACATCTAAATATAAAGAGTATATTATAGATTATGAGAGATAATTTATACCATGATATAATGTTACTTGTAATAATTGATATTTTTTAAATAAGTTGAAATAAATATATAAGAGGTTAATTTAAAAAAAATTATGATTAAAGAATTATTTCAAAAAACTGACAACTACAAATATTTTCATTCAAGATATATATATATATATATATATATATATATATATATATATATATATATATATATATATATATATATATATATAAATACATACATAAATATACATATAATCTTCAAAATTAAGTTTTTTCAAGATGTATAAAATATATCCTCTTATGTTTTTTAATATCCTTTTAACAATTTAACTGGAATTTTTGTAATATTTATCACATTTGTATTTGTAATTATAACTTAAATTTCAATATTTGATTAAAAAAATGAAAATGAAATATAGCACAATATTAATTATTTATAATAAATATAAATATATTTGATATTTTAACAATATTTGTTTATTACAAATTTAATTATAATAACAAATTTATATATTTTATATTATTTATTCACTATAAATTAATTTAAATAAAATCAATATTTATTCTGTTTAATACACATGGTAAAGTAATACTAATATAAAGAAATCTTCTAATTTAGATAATGATAATGGTTGAAACTATTCATTGTAAATTCATAATAAAATTTATATATTTAAAAATATTTATTTTTTTAAAATTGAAGAATATATAATATATATTAATATATATATTGATTATGAATATTAATTAAGTTTAATAATAAAAATGATCACAGGACATTTATAACATATCAAACTGACGTGTCAGATTTTTATTGGGTCGATTTGGTACCAGAGTTTCTTAAGGAAGTGTGTCTCCAATCCACGTGTGAAGCACCCATTGGATGAACCACGTGGCGTGACATGTAGACAGTTGGAGTTCAAAGCTATTAAGCAAATTACGAAAACCCCCTTTCCCTGTTTCAATTCTCACAGGAGTTTATAGTTTTGTTATTGCTACAAAAATTAGAAATAAATAATAAGCTGTGGTGATTCTTGAAACGTGATTCTTGAAACAGGGCTTGCGAATGTGAAAAAACCAAAAAGAATTCGAAAAACCACGACAAGATCATAATGTTCAATGTTCTCGGTTCTTCGTTGTTGACAATTGATTCGGTGGCGTACAGGGGATTGCTCCACGCATTCTTCATACTCAATTTCGTTTTGGTCTGCCAACTCATTCTCCTTCACCCTCTCGTTTCTGCTTCCGGTACACCCTGATCTGTTTCTATCGATTAGTTTGAAATTTTCTCTTCTACTTTTTGATTTGATCTTCAATTTCGTTTTTTTTTTCCCTAGTTCTCAATGAGTTGTGTTGTTGCCACAGATTAGATTCATGTATGATAACTGTTTCTGTATTTAGCACCAGAACTATTACTGTTTGCAAATTAAAAGAAGTGCATTTTGCAAGACCGATATTAACCAAGTTACTCTCTTTTTTTTTTTCAAGATATATAAATTTTATCAATAGACGTTGGCATGGTTATTCCACTGTAAATTATGATTTTAGAGTTGAAATTTCATGGGGCTTTTAGTGTAGTGTAGTATCAAACATTAGAGACTGAAGTAGATTATTAACAAGATATGATGTTGTGCGGATTTAGTAGTAAATATATGAGTGTTATGAAACCAAAAACAGAATCTGAAATATCATAGAGGGATGAGAAAATAGAGAAGGTGAAAGAATGTATCTTTGATGTTAGATTGAAGTTCTGCAATGGTTATATGTTCAAAAGTTTGATAACTGTTTGTGTTGCCTGAACATTCTTTATTTTGTTTTTGGATGTGATCAGATGGAAATCCTGAAAATGCTGCTGAGTTGTTTGAGCGGGCATCGCAAAGCGTAAAAGTGAAACACTATACTGAGGCACTTGATGATCTAAATGCTGCAATAGAAGCAGACCCAACCCTTTCAAAAGCATACCTCTTCAGAGCCTCAGTTCTTCGTAAGATATGCAGGTGTGGCTCCTTTGCAATCTTAGATAATATTCCTTGTTAAATACCGTGATAAACTTTTGGAATTGTTAAGAAATGCTTAAAATAAGCTCATCTTATCATGAGGACAGGAGATACTGTAAAAAATGTTGGTTACTAAAGTGTGTTTCCTCTTGAGTATATTTTATGCACATTCAAAGTAGTTGTTAAGACAGTTTTATTTATTTATTTAATGTAATGCTGACTTGTTCAGAATTATTTCTATTTTTAAGTTTTCCAATTACTTTTTGCTATGAGGGAGGGAGAATATACCCCAAACCTTCTTATTATCAATCAAGCATTATGAAAAACAGCAGTACTGCACTCCTCCCTGGTGCATTCCTTCCTAAAGTTAGAAGGGACATAATAAGGGCCTTTTTTTAAAATGTTTCAGAAAATGACGATCATATCTCTACTCCTCACCTCCCAACTCTAATCTACCCCTCATCCCAAGTCTCTCAAACTCCTAATTGGGAAGTTATATCATTCAGGTGCTTTTTGGCTAATGTAGATATGAGCAATCCGAGAGGAGCTACAAACAGTTTCTGGAATTAAAGCCTGGAGATTCTGCTGCAGAGAAGGAGCTCTCTCAGCTATTGCAAGCTCAAAGTGCCCTAGAAACAGCTCAGTCCCTCTATGATTTGGGCAACTTCTCAAAATCTTTGGAATTTATTGATAAAGTTGTTCTTGTTTTCTCTCCAGATTGCACTAAGGTAACTCTTTGATTTCTTTTAGTTTTATAAATATACTTTCTGTTGTGTCTCTGTAGTTACAGTATATAGTCTTAAAGTGAATGCATAAATAAGCATTGGGTTGGTTCTGGCATTTGGTTTGTGTAACCAACATGTTAACTCTATACGCATTATTTTATGCAGGCTAAGCTTCTTAAAGTGAAGGTGTTAATAGCTGATAAAGAGTATGAGGGTGCCATTGCTGAGTCAGGGTTTCTTCTCAAGGAAGATGAAAATAATTTAGAGGCATTGTTGTTACGTGGTCGTGCATATTATTATTTAGCTGATCATGATGTTGCCACGAGGTGTGTCTTGTGGAAATGTTGTTAAATTTGTATGGTATTCTAATAGCCTTTTTTTATATAATCTATCTTATATGTGAGTATATTTTCAGGCATTTTCAGAAAGGTCTTCGCTCAGATCCAGAGCACAGTGAACTGAAAAAAGCATATTTTGGATTGAAAAATCTATTAAAGAAGACTAAAAGTGTAAGGCCTTGTCTATGGTGAAAATTTCCTTTTACATTTCATCTCGAGTCTATTTTCCTTTTTTCTTTCTTTTGGGTATTGAAGAAGGGTTGGTTGCCTTTTATTTCTGTGTGAAAGGCTGAAGATAATGCGAGTAAGGGTAAACTACGTGTGGCAGTGGAAGAATTCAAAGCTGCTCTTGCTGTAGACCCTGACCATCTTGCGCACAATGTACATCTTCATCTTGGCTTATGTAAAGTGCTAGTCAAGCTTGGCAGAGGAAAAGACGCCTTGGAAAGTTGTAGTGAAGCTCTTCAGATCGATGCAGAACTTGTTGAAGCTCTTGTTCAGGTATGCTATGAACATCATTGGCCTTTTGTCTTGTTTTTTAGCTATAGCAGTATTTTTTTGGCTACAATCTGCTAGCAATTTGTCTCTTCACTTTTTTTTTTGCCGTGTTTTGTAATGGGACAAATACGTGATTGCAGTAAGATAGCATAGTGTACGTTGCTCTTAGTACTTATCTTGATGCTATTTTTTGCAGAGAGGAGAAGCTAAACTCTTATTAGAGGATTGGGAGGGAGCTGTGGAGGATATGAAATCAGCTGCTCAAAAGTCTCCTCAGGTTTGTTACATACATAGCACTCATATAGCATGTTCAAGATCACTAATAAATTAGAACTTGTTAGGATGACTTTTGTGAGGAACAGATGTTCAATGTTGAATTCCCTTGAAAAAGATACAAAAAAACACACTCATCTACGATTGTTTGACTTGCTGTGATTTGAAAGTTTTCAAGTTTCGACAGTTCTTTGATCGTGATATCATGACATTCACTAATACTGTAATACCTTAACATTTGTGTGCGTTTGAGTAATGATTTATCTGTAACTGCAGGATATGAGTATCCGTGAAGCAGTAATGAGGGCGGAGAAAGCTTTAAAGATAAGCAAACGTAAGGATCATTACAAGACTTTGGGAATTTCAAAAACTGCTTCTGCCGCTGATATAAAACGTGCCTACAAGAAACTAGCCTTACAATGGCACCCAGATAAGAATGTCGACAAAAGAGAAGAAGCAGAGGCTAAATTCCGAGAAATTGCTGCTGCATATGAGGTCTATTATTTTCATCTTTTGGTTACCTTACCTTTCTCCTCCAGCATTTAACGGGGACTTACGGTTCATTGTTGAATGGGAATTGCTAACAAGTTAACAGCACATTCCTTTTCAACACATGTTTTGATATTAGTGAAATTTAAGTGGGACCAATTAAATTTTGTCCTATTCCTAGTTTGGTGGGACTTATACCAAGTTCATCCAATAAGTGTGTTGAAAGTAGTGTGCAGTATGTTAGTAGCATTTCTCTTTAAGCAATCTTTGCTGTTGTTGTGGGCATTATTCTGGATGTCAATATTTTGTGCAATAACTGATTGCTGCAATTTGTTTTAGGTTCTTAGCGATGAAGACAAACGCGTAAGATATGACAGAGGGGAGGACCTTGATGAGATGGGAATGGGCGGAGGCGGCGGTGGTTTCAACCCTTTTGGTGGTGGGGGCCAGCAGTTTACCTTTAATTTTGAGGGTGGCTTCCCTGGTGGTGGATTTGGAGGGGGCTTTCCTGGAGGGTTTGAATTTCACTTCTGATTGGAAAAGCCACACCCTCACCCCCATATTTTTTATTTTCTCAAGGGATCACAGCAATTTTATTTCACTAATCCCTTTCTAACTGTTGTTGAGATCAATACCTAGGCCATCCCCGGTTACTTGTAAGATAAGAGACATGCTTTAGAGAAATTTTTGCTTTATGCAGAAGTGTTTTGGGGTTGGAGTTTCATGTTAGTTAAGGAGGCACCTTGGTAGTTTTGACTGATTTAAATCAATGGAATTGCTTCACAATTAACACCTTCGCAGTTTTGAGCTATTACTTGAGATCTTTTTAGTTGTGAACTTGCAGTTATCCATTAAAGTTTAAAACTGATTGGCTGTACCTGTTGCTGTGTCTCTACATTTTACTCACAATCAAGTTTTCCATGGATACAAAATTTTACAATTTTTCTTCAAATGTACTCAATCAGTTTAAATGTTTTGAATTATTTATTTTCAAAATACTTTGTTTGGATTAAACAATTTGAATTTTTTTAAAAAATGTTTTAATTATTACAAAATGCAAAAAATATTTTAATATTAAAATATTTAAGAATTAAAAAAAATAGTCATAATATTATTTAGTTAATATTGATTGAAGTTAATTTGAACGAAAGTTTTGAAAGATTTTTTTAATTATGTTGTTTTCTAGTAAAGATTTTTAGTTTTGAAAGATATAGCAAAAGTTTTTCTTTATTAGTGTTGACCATGGTTATTCCTCAGGCGATGATGCTACTTAACATTGATCTTTATAATGAGATTCTTTTTTTTTTTTACTTTATCAGGTAGAATTTTTTTTGTCCATTTTTCTATTAATATTTTTTAATTGATATTAACTCAAAAAGTATTTCACATTTTACAGAAACTCAAACTAATGTTGAATTAGTTTACATTAAAAAAAAGGATAATTCTGAAAATCCTATTAATATCAGTTGAACAAGCTGATAATATTCCAACCGCTAATAGAGATTATATGTGAAAAGAAATAAAATATAAAGTGTTTCAAGTTTTTAATTCTAAAATAAAATTTAAATTTTTTTAATTTTAACTAATCAAATTATCTTCGTATTTTTTCAATTGATTTTAAAATTTTATTCTTGAACAATATATTTTATCATAAATATTTATAAATTTTCTATAAAAATAAATTTACTATCTACTAATTCCTCGTTCAAACACTTGTGTGTCGTTCACGTTAAACAACTCTCTGCATTTATTCTCTTAATTTTGGGTATGATTTAGCCCCATAATTTGTTTTTATTTTCTTTTCCTTTTCTGTGGACCTGTCAAGCATTGAGGAATGGATTAAATAATATGTTCTGACATTTTTTTAACAGGGATAAAATCAACTAGGACGATTGATCTATTTTATCACATTAATGTTAAAAAAAATCTTAATAGAATCTTTTATACTTTTCCATTGTATGTAACAAAGATACTGTGAACACCATTCCAAAAGGTGTGATGACATTTGAAAGATATACTTATTTAAAAGAGATAACTAATGCAAATCATATTGTTTTAAGCAATATAGAAATTTATTAATATATTATAGAAGTTTATTAATGTTTTGTTCGAATCCACTTATGTATTATGTATGGAGAATTGGAGGTGTAGAAAGATCATGTATTCTTCATGTTTGGTTCTGCTGGATGTGGAGACGGAAAATGCAATAGATGGAGGAAAATTGTTCTCCAACTGATAGAAACAGTTTTACATCTTTACTATTGTACTTTACACAATTTGATTTTTTTTTTTCTTGCTTTGCACTTGAATGAATTGTGTAGAAGTGATGAGTTTAATATTTGGTTACACTATTAAAGAAATGACTTTATATGATAAAATAATCTTAATTTCTTATGTAGTTTTAAAACTGTTTGATACCACTTTATTATGAACATTATTTTTTAATGCGAACACCTTTGTATATTAATTTGATAGCTGAGGAAAATTTAGCTCTTTAACTGTTTCTTTATTACTTATATTCATTAAATTTTGATTTCAAGTTGATTTAAACATAAAATAAGAAATAAAATAAATTAATTAACCCTAACAAATACCTAACAGATACAGCCAATTACATGATTTTGGAACTTTTATACTGATATGGAAAGGTAACCAATTCCAAAGGCCACTTTAGATCTGTCAGGCCCAATTTCACCATTGCAATCCATGATTAAAAGTTACAAACTTTTTGATTTTGTCTTGTAGAAGTGTATAATGAGACAGCAACAAGCATACATTTTTAAACATGATAAACAAAACAAAAATGATACTTTGACATCCAAAGATTTGTAATCTAGCGGAAAAAAAAGAAGGGTGCAAAGTACAACGATCCAGCACACAAGATCTGCATCTTCATCATCATCAATCAACCGAAACTTGCTCCAGGGAAAAAAAATTAAAACAGGAACATGAAAAATAAGCCATCCTAGGACTTATATTCAGAAACAAGAAACAGCAATAACTGCAACAACGAACGTAACAGCTTCAACTGTCTTCCTTTTCAAACTCGCTGCAGTCGAAGCATCAGCTGACGTGTCCGAAGACCCTGATGGAGAATCAGCTGCCCCTGCCCGGACATTCTTCTCCGGCTTGGTCGGTGCCGGGGCCTCAGCCGGTGCAGCCGCCGGCGCCGTCGCGCCAAAAAGGGCCATAGGGAGAAGCACCTTATCGACCTGATACACTGCGAGCTGATTATCACTGAATATAGTGTTGGACACTGTTGTATCAACCACCCCAGTTGTTACATTGACTTGGTTCCCCGAGGTGGTCACGTTCAGAGGGTACTCTCCGTCGTCACTGCTCCCAGCTTGTGTGTGCAAAGGGTTGCTGGCGGTTTGGAACTGTGAGATGGTGTAGAGAGTGGGGAGGATATGGAACTGCACCAACTGCATCTGTTCTTGTGAGTTTATGGAGTTTAGTGTTCCTGCTTTTAGGCTTGAGAATGCATTGTCAGTGGGTGCAAACAAGGTTAGGCCTTGGTTTGAGTTGTTGAGTTGTGAATTGAGTCTGTCAGCTGTTTGTGTGACTTTGAGAAGTTTGATGAAGGTTGTGAATTGGCCTGCTTTCTCTAGGACCTGGGTGATGTTGGTGGGTCCTGCTGGTGCTGGTGCTACTTGGGCTGATATTGTTTGGATGAAGAGAAGAAGGAGGAAAGGAAATAGCTTTGCCATTGGGTGTGAGGAAAAAAGCTAAGAAGAAGAGACTAAGATGTTTGTTACAAGTGGAAGAAGAAATGTGGTATAGTAATATATATATATATATATATATATATATATATATATATATATATATATATATATATATATATATATATATATCAAGAAGAGGGTGCATGGAGATTCCAAAGGTAAAAGGTTAGGTGAAAGGTTGCAATTAGTATAAGGTGGCAAGAGGCCCTCATGCAATCAATTTTCTTTCTAAAAGCTTGACATTACAGGGAGGGAGAATTGCTTCCTTTGAATGGTCTATTGGGAAATGGGTGATGATTTTGTTAGAGGAAGTTGTTTTGTTGAAGGGACCACTTGCTAATGGTGTGGTTTTAGGTAAATAAATGCTTAATAAGGCATTCCTAGATGCTTGTAAGAAAAGCAATGTGCTTTACAGAAATTTTTTGCTTTGTGAAGAAGTGATGATGAGGTGGATGTTAGTTAAGGAGGGTCATTTTGATGTTGTCCCGTTTCCTTTTCTGTGGTGGTTGTCACAATACAAAGATGACTTTAAATTCCAGGTAACCGTAACAGTTTCTCACACATTTGGGTCAATTGTTATTGATTCACAGTTAATGGTATGAAAACTTTAGTTAGTGATAAGTGACCATACATATTTAGCTGCAACTGTTAGTAGTGAAATTTTAATTCATCTACTATACCCGTATAGCTGAATCTGTCATCAATCCATTGCCGTAAGAAATAGGTTTTCCATTTTGATATGGAAAATGATTCATGGACATTGTTTGCAATAGAGAAAAAAAAAATGAAAATATGATAGAAGGAAGTGTAAATGTAATACTAAGATATATGATATGAGAAGAAAGAAATAGACTGAAATAATTAATGGTGTCCACGCTTTAAATATGATTAGGATTTGCACTATGTAACCTATTACTGCCTTTCATTAGTTCTCTGAACTCAAGGTATTTTGCATTTGATATTATTTTCCTCATTTTTTATGTTGCATACTAAGAATGCTCTGTTTTTGGTGCACGTGAAACTATGTACTCTGTTCATTTATGAAGAAATCGAAAGACAATAAATACATGATAACCTAGAAGTTTTCTTTTTGTTTGGTGCTTTTTCAATACAAACAAATTAATGTTTTAATTAGTGCACTCATTAACACTGATATGTTATTCTTTTAATTTCATCGGTATCAAACTATTTTTATTTTGTTTTACTTTTTTTTTATCTTTTAAAAAGTTATGAAGATGTCACTGTAGAAAAAGTCATAAGCTAACAAAAAAAAATTATTGTCATTGTACTTGTTTATATTAGTATAACTTTTGTCTATCGAAAATTAAGCTAATAAATTTGGATTGATTTATACTAACAACACAACAATGCTTTTGGTTAGAAAATTAAGACATTGCTTCCCTGCATCATACTATTAAACTAGCGTGTCGTATTAGTATAAATCTATACGGGTTTATATACTAATAACTTCATTTCCGTTATTAAAAATTATACTAATAATATCAAGCTTAACAACTAATATTTTTTAAATTTCTGGTTGGTTGGTGTATACGTGAATAGTTTTTTTGTAATGCATTAATTTACTTTTAATTATATTTTTATTTTAGTATTTTTGATTAAGTGAGATAAGAAAATATTAATGTAATGAAAGAATAATTTAGTCATTTTCAATTAGGTTTTTCTAAAATTATGACTATTTACTCATTTATAAATAATTATTTCCAAATTAAGATAATAATAATATATTTTAAATTTTTACTTTTGTAAAAAAGATAATGATCCCAATTATTAGTTGGGATTTGGATCCTGTCTATTCTCATTATCTCTCAAATATTGCTTTTTGGTTTTATTATTTACTCATTTTAAAAAAATGCTACAATTACATAAATCTCTCATTTTGTGCTTGAGAAGGTGAAAGGTTAGAAAAAAGTTCACCTCATAGTTAGATTCTATGGCAAGAACTTAGATCCATATAAATGAACAAAGATAATAGATTGGATTGATGCTATTAAGTTTAAGTTTGGTTTAAGATAAAAGCTAGGGCATAGAAGTCAAGAATCTTTCACTACTACACAAATTCCATGTAGTTTCATAGCACAAGATTTGATAAACATTGTAAGAGACAAACAATGACTATCATAAGCAAGTCAAATACACAATAAAATGTTTGGATAAATACATTAATTAGACATGAACTTTCATTTGGATAAAATATTTTTACATATATACCAAGTCAAGTTGAATTTTTAAGTTTTAGTATCAACTACCAAGGGACTAACGAAGCATTCAAGTTATTACAATGTTTGTTCATTAGCTTTTACAAAATTAAATATTTTTATGTAAAATAAAATTAAAATTAATACTAAAAGATAGATAGATAAAAATAAAGGATGAAGATAAATTATAAGATATAAAAACAAAAATAAGAAGATAAAGATAAATTTCTAGTTTTTTTTCATGTTGTCACGCTCAAGACAAAATATGTGTTTTAGACAAATCTTTTGTAATGTTACTTAATAAAAAAAAATTCTTAGTTTAATTTTAACTATAAATCATTACAATTTTTTATTTATTAATAAAGACAAAATAAAAAAATGTAAATTCTAAAATAAAAATCATGTTTAAAAAAATAAAAATCTAAAAACTTTAAATATATGTTTGTTAATCATTATTAAAAAAACGTAATTATAAAGATTCATTAAAGACGAGACTCAAAATAAATTATAATTTTAAGTGAATATCTTATTTTTAAGAAAAAGTTTCTAAATAAGGTAACGAGTACTTAAGTTTATTTAAACGAGCAAAGCTTTTACATTAATTAAATACTAATTAGCCTAAAAGTAGATAAGTAAACTTAACACTGCGCAGGGACTGAAAATGTTACAACCCTATATTAATTTATGCATATGTGAAGAATGAGAGTTCATGTGTAATTGTAAAAGATGAATAATTAGTATAATGTAATTCACCTTTAAAAGTACATCTCGTGCCTTATCATTTACGAATCACTATTATGGTGTCAATTACAATTTGATGATCCGTTAATTTAAAGGAAAAATTGTTTAAGATTTATTTCAACTTTTTTTTTATCATCTCATTTATTCAATTTAATCATGTAATTTTTAAATTAGAGGATAGAAAAACACTATAATTTAATCATGTATAAAATATATTTTTTAGACTGAAGGCATCTCCTAACGAATGGTAGAAGATTTAACTAATAACTGGGGACCAATTAATTGCATGATTTTTTATAAATTTTATTCAATAATGTGTTCATAAAATTTGTTGAAAAGCTAGCTATTATAGTAAAGAGTAATTGTTTCAAGCTATAAATTGAAGCCGATTGTAGTACGAATTGATTGTTTGTTTCAGAATTTTTGGACCTGCCACGGTGAAAAATCTGAGAAGTGTACTTTGCATTCATCATTGCTTTAAAATACAATTACTCAAAAGCACGTTGTATTATGATTCATTGAATATCTTGTTTTAGTGTTGCCAATTTATTCAACAGTATAGATTTGTACAAATTCATTTTAAATATTATTATATATTTATTTATATTTTTTTAAATAAAAAATAACAAAACATTATAGAGAGGAAAACAGATAATTGCTTTGGGAGGCAGAAAAAAAATATATACATTACGTATTTATTTGGGCAACCTCTCTTGCCAGATTGAATGAATTATGCATGCGAACTCAGCCATTACACTCATACTAGGTAGGTGACTGTGAGAGAGATAATAATGTGAGAGAAACTTCTTATTCGTTAGACAATGTGTCACGTTTAGAGGTTTAATTCATATAATTTCATTCTGCATTCCCATAAACTTTAAAATTTCAATTACATTCATTAAGCATTGATTGTGGTGGTGGTTAATGGTAGTTTTCAGTGACAAATATTTTATATACAAATTTATAATTTTACTGTATATTGCAGTATTTTTTATATATTTTATTTCTAGCTTTTAGTTCCTTCCGTTTAAATGATAATAATTAGATTTATCACATATTTGATTTAATTTTATGTTTTCAGTTCATCTGGCTTATTTTTTATTATTTTTATCATAATTTTCTTTATTAATTATAATTTTAATGCATCTTACATTTCTAACATATCTAGATATGGAATTTCTATGTTATTTTCTTTAATTTTTTTGAAGGTGACACATATGTCTTGAAATTTTGTAAAGGAGTATGTACAAATTGAATTTTCATTGTATTGACTTAAATATTTTTAATTGTACTGATGGACTCGATTATAGTAATTATTTAATGATTTTTTAAAATTTTGTTTTTTCATTTTTTTCTCAATAATTTTCATCCTAATTTTAATTTGTGTGGAACAATACTAAAAATCAAAATATAATGTGTATTATTACTATTTCATATTTTTGGGTCGATTATGATTATCTTTTAGATTCAAGGGTTGGTATATCTAAGTTTATATTTAAGTTTTTTAAAATTTCAGTGCGTTCAGACTATTCTGAGTCCATTTTTTACTCAGCTTTTATACTCACCTATACTCTATTTCACTCTTCTCATTAATCACGTACTGACTTAAGTGTCCGATTATTTTTACAAGTAAATCTATATTCGATTTTCAAAATTACTTCAATTTGAATCAACAAGTGCTCGAATTTAGATCATATCAGATTCAACCTACCTCATCCAAACATATTTGAACTTCCATAAGAACACAATGAGTATGTGTTATTGGGAAATCTAACTAGGTTGGATTCTATGTTACAAAACTTAGAAAAACTTTGTGTATTTGATGTAAAAAACTATATTATAAATTAATGTTTAGTGGTTGTGATTGGTGTATTGGTGACTCCCTTAAAATATTTTTTTTTCTAATTTTGTAATTTTAGTTTTACTTTTATATTGTGCAAAATATGGATTGCAAAACAGAAATATTTTTTGGGTTTTTGGAATCTAAACATTCAGAATTTTAAATTATAGAAAAAAAAATATTATGAGTTATACATTATGGAATACATTTTTTTAATGTATTTTATTATTTCTCTTTTAATTTATTTTTATGTGATGTAATTGTAACATAGTCTTAGATAGTATATTACTTTGTACTCACTCTGAAAAGAAAAAAGAATTAAAAAAGTATTAATAATTATTTAAGTTAATATATAAAAGCTATAATCATAATCTGACTTATATATATATATATATATATATATATATATATATATATATATATTAATTAGTTGATCATCTTTATGTTATCTGATTAAAATCTAATAAGTATTTTATGTTTGTTGACATGATTAAAAGACTAAAGTAAAAAAATAAAATATTATTTACATTAAATCAGAATAATGAAAAAAAATATTAAAACAAGTATATAAACGGATATATGAAATCACACAAAAGATGTAAAATAAAAATAAAATAGTTAATGATATTATAATTGTATTCACATGGGTATACTAAGTTGCCACAATAGATTACAAATTTCTTCTGGACACACTCCCATTCAATTAAATTATTAAATGCATCCAGCAACTTATCTCAATCTAGGTTGTGAGGTTTTCCCTTATTCCAAAGAAAAACAAAATGAGTGTGTATAATATACATAATACTACATGACCAAATATCAGAATTAATTTCAATTTTTCATTGTTATCTCATCCTCTTATAATCTTAACACAACAAAACTCATCATTAGAGAACTATCAAAATGTCCTCTAGTCATAATTTAATTATTACATAATTCTTATATTTATATTAATAAGAAACATAAGTTATTTTCTAAATAAAAGAATACATTCTAAATTACACAATTTGGAATGTATTATTTGATTGAAAATACATTCTATATAGTGCAATCATTTCTATAATTGAAATTGCATTATAAATTACACAATTTAAAATATATTTTTAATACAATAATTTATTTTAAACGGTATAATCTAAAATATAATTTTAAATTTGAAAATACATTTTAGATTACAGAATATAAAATATATACAAATTCAGAAAAAAAAAATTTAAATTGTCTAATTCAAAAAATTTCCGAAAATCCAAAATAAATATACACAACAATCACAATGAAAATCAACCTCTTTAACCACTGCAATAGAGTAATGGATCCAAAACGGTTGCTGACAAGGACAAAAAACTGACGAAGTGGGTCTGAAGCAACAATTGAGGAGGATCGTGGAGAGGTTGGTGCACGAATGTTTTGGAGAAGAAGAAGACGAAGAAGAGAAAATGAGAATTTAGGTTTAATATCTATATTTCAGTAAGGACAAACGGTTAATTCACCACTTCTCAGGATACAGATTGAAATAATTAGGATGCAAAAGAAATGACCTTAAACACAGAAGTAATGTTAAGGTAGTTGCTTCCTAAACTATACAAAATTTAACCTGCACTATGTAATTTTTTAAAATATTAAAAATGTTTTTGACATTTTTATTTTGAAATGAAATGTGTAATACTGATTTTTTTGTTTTGTGGACGGTTTCACCACTTTCAGTTAATATTGTGTGCGTTAATATTGATATTACTGAATTGACCCAACCCAACCTTTGGATAAGTCCAAAATCTCAGTCTATGCTGGTCCAATAAGCAAACAGGCTCAGGATTCTGCATAAGGCACGCACCTGGAACTTATATTTGGACTTCATTGTATAAGACACTAACCTTTTCACTATATTCAATTTCTAAATATAATTATTTTTTCTTTAAAGAACGATATTATAATTATTCTTAAAAAAATAAGAGAAGAACTTTAATATTGAGAGTTCCCTCTCAAGTGAAATCTGATTGAGAGTGCATTCCTGTCTATTAACGGGCCTTAACGGGCTTAGCGGGCTTCCGGGAGTCCATTTAGTGCCTTAACGGGCCTTTGGCATGGACTCGTAAAAAGGCCGAAACATGGGCTGGCGTGAACGGAAATGCCGAAGGCACATTGGCACGCATAACAAAGCATGGATAGTGAAAGATTGCGCAACACAACACAAAACAACAACATAACAAACATTGAAGAATGGTAGCGTGGTTCATTGTAGACTAGACTAGCTTGCTTTGCTTGCTTGCCTGCAGGAATTAGCTCATCCAACCTATCGGCGTATCCCGGAATCGTGTTTTTTCTGTTCAAAAAGTGCAAGCTGATACGATCAGATAAGATAAGAAGAGAGAGAGAAAAAAAAAAAAGAGTTGTAACTAATTCGCCAATGGCAATCGTGACCGTCGGTTACGTTGACCGATGAATATAAAAAAGACGCGATTCGCACTTGCCATCCCCATTGGCATCGCCAGCGCACACATCAAATCAAACAGCCGCAAACCCTTAGTCGCTTCTTCTCGTTCGCGTGCGCTCTGATCCGTGTTGGCAGAGAAGAAGCCATTGCTGGACCTTCCAAACCCTAGCAGAGTCACGCAGTCAATTGCGATGTGATGATCGTGCACACGTGACGCTACACGCCACGATGATGAACTCAGCCAACGGCATGATGTCACCGTCATCTTCGTCGGGAACGGTACAGTCGCCGGGACTCAAAACTTATTTCAAAACCCCCGAGGGAAGATATAAGCTTCAATACGAGAAGACTCACCCTTCTGGTCTTCTTCATTACGCCCATGGAAAAACCGTTACTCAGGTTTGCTCTCAACCTGACTCAATTCTCTTTGCGATGATGCTTGATGCTCGGGTTGCTGTTGCTTGCGATTTTTGGTCTTAGGGTTGTAGAGACTCGCTTTCTTCATTTCTTTGTTATGTGTAAATTTATAATCTATCTTTTTACATCCTTTCTTTTTTCTTTTTTCTTTTTCTTTTTTTTTTTAATTTCTGCTTTGATTCATTCGTAGGAGTTTCCTTGATATTCATTATATTTTCTAATATTGACTCATGCGAGTTCTCATTTTCTCTTCGAAATTCAATCGTGGCGATGTTTTTAGGGGAATGTTGGCATTTTTGGGATGAGTAATTGACATTAGCATTCAATTCCAAATGTTATTTTATTGTCTTTTAGTTATTATTTTGTATCAGTTTCGGGGAATTCTGTAATGCTTTTTCTTTCGTTACTGTTTATTGAGTCAAAATGGTGCTTGTCCTGGTTTATGAGTGTGCATTGTTGGCTTGATTGAACGATTAGGTAACCCTGGCACATCTCAAGGACAAGCCTGCACCTTCTACACCAACTGCGTCGTCTTCAACTTTCAGTGCCAGCAGTGGGGTACGGTCTGCGGCAGCTAGATTATTGGGAGCAAGCAACGGAAGTCGGGCACTTAGTTTTGTTGGAGGCAACGGTGGCAGCAAGAGTAATGGAGGTAACAGTAGGATTGGTTCCATTGGAGCCTCGAGTACAAGTAATTCAATGGCTAATCCAAATTTTGATGGGAAAGGGACGTACCTAATATTCAACGTCGGTGATGCAATTTTCATTAGTGATTTGAATTCTCAGGATAAGGTATATATTATTATTCGGACTTTGATGGTTTTTAAGAATTTTGGATTTGCTTCATGAGACGTTTCTCTGTTGCGTGTAGGACCCAATAAAGTCTATTCACTTCAGTAACTCGAATCCAGTGTGCCATGCGTTTGATCAGGATTCTAAGGATGGGCATGATTTGCTCATTGGTTTGAACTCTGGTGATGGTAAAGAAATCTTTGCTAAAATTTAAATTTCATATTTTAAGGAAAAGTTAAGCATTATGAATTTATTGTTCCTGTGTATTATTGTAGTCTACTCAGTGTCACTGAGACAGCAATTACAGGATGTTGGTAAAAAGCTTGTTGGGGCACAACATTACAACAAAGACGGTTCAGTCAATAATAGGCAAGATATGATTATTCTATCCGATGTGCTGTTTTAATTAGGAGTACTAATTTTTCTCAGAATTGTTGAATGACTTAATCTGGAAGAACTCCTTTTCTTTAGGCAAAGAGTACTAGGAAATTAGATACAATTTTGAATTTTGAGTGATATGGTCTGCTGATTCAATGAGGAGGGAGAGATTCCTTCTTGAATTTTGATTCTAATTCAACCTTATAAGCAACAAACATTTTTTCTTTAGAAATTTTTGGGTATTGATTGATCTCGTAGTGTCAGTTTTCAAGAATAGATTATAAATTTATAAGAAACGAATAGTTAATATTATGGTTCAACTTAGATAATTTATATGCTTTGACTGTCTCTCTATAATCAAAATGAACAAGTTATAGTGGTCTTGCTAGTTGCTAATTTAATGGGTGTTCTAAGGACTCTGGTTAAGGAAGACTTGCTATATCTATTAAATTATTTGAATTACTTAAAAATTAAGTATTCTTAATTTGTGTTTTGATATAATAAATACTTTCCTTTTCATCAAAATACTTTCTAATTTTGTTTCCTAAACTAGTGACGTAAGACTACTCATTAGAATTCATGCAAGGTTATTTATTGTTCATGTTATTGTGGTTGCCAATAATGCAGTTGCCTATTACCTTGTTTACATGCTCATTATCACTCATATGTCCTGATTCCTTCCAATTGAGACCTTTTTAAGAGTAGATGGAAGGTTTTTGTTATGATTTCTTTCAAACCTTTTTTGTACAGGATGATATTCTGAAAACTAAGAAGGATACTATTTCAGTTAGTGAAAACTTGTTGAGATGCATAATTTTTTAGTTTGAATGTCTTGGTGAATGGTGATTTGTCTGTTATGTGAATGAAGGTTTAATACAACCATGATCCCAAGGCTCAGGTACCATGCCGTTTAATGCGGTTGGAAGCATGGTTGTTAAACTATAGTGTCAAATCATGAACGTGTTCACTAGCTCACACCTGCAAATTGAGCTGAATTGATTGTAAAATCATTTCTTGGTGAACTTGGAGGTGAGATCACTTAAAATTCCGAGTTCATGTGGGAGTTGTTGAGTCTGCCTCCACATCCATTTTAGAATGCTGCGGCACTATGTAGTTTCTCCAAGTAGTTTTTGCCTGTCGCACTTGGCTGGAGCAGCACATTTCGCACCCCACTTCTTGAGTATCCCATGCTATTAGTTCTTGCTGCTGCTGCTAGATGTTTCTCTGCCATTTTTGCTAGTTGCCTCATTGCTGATGCTCACAGAAGATAGAACCCTAAGGCTAAATGACACCATATTATTTTTCTCAACTGTAGCAACTTTTGGTCTTTTGGAACTCACAGGCTTCCTTTTGGATGCACAACACCAATTATTTATTGGATGCTTACGAGACCTTACTCATTTAAGTTTCTAATTTCTTCTAATAAAAGTTTTGAGAAGTAAAGAAATCAAGATTTAGACCAAAATTCTAATTTCTAATCTAGTTACATTGTAATCCAATTATTATCACATTTTATTTTCTAATCAAATTTAATTTAAGATATTTTTAAAGCAACATATTTTTTGGAAGCTTATATATTTTTACTTAAGAAATTTTAAATTATAAGTTTAAATTAATAACAGAAAGCTATTGTGTAATATTGCAACCCTTTCAACTCTTTTTCTTGGAAGAAGAATTATAATATAATCTCTTTCTGATGTGTTATTATGAATATTTGAATATTATAAACTATGATATAATATTTTGTTTATATAATTTCTATTTATAGGTTATTAATATTATTTTTTACACAAGGTGAACTTATGAGTTGACTTTGAGTTGAGTTTATGGAGGCTCCACAAATCTACTTAAACTCTCAAGTTTGACAACTTTGAGGGGAAGCATGCTTATGAGATATTAGTTTCATGGATTTTTAATTCTTTACCTTTCCTTAATGTATAACTGAAACATAGTGATTGAGCAACCTTCTAAATCTTTCATCTATGTTCATTTTTTACAATTTGAGCATTCTTTTATCCTAATCCTTGCCATCTCTGTTTGTTCTTTAAATTTCGACCAGAAATAATTATAAAATATAAATATAAAAATTGATAATTGATTATGTCTAAGCATTTTTATGATAATTGTTATGGTTAAGGATTTATTCTTTTAGATTATTTGATCTCTTTTTCAATAGGGGTGCTAGTAAAATCCTGTAGATTAGTTGGCCCAAAAAAATGCTCTGAATAGAGCCAAACATGAGAACATGGTTTTTGCAGTCACTAGAAAAGTTTGTTTAATGGTATGCACGAATATTACTGGTTTGTCTTAAATGTATTACTTTTACTGGGTAAAGTATGTGAATGTTGATATGTAGTTGGCTTCAGTGGTTGTAATGCTTTCAATTGAGTGGTAGAGAAGTTAGAGATTAATATCTGAATTGTGAGTCGTTATTATTGTATGGCTAACTTCAAGAGCTTTAAATTAATGTGTTGGAATGTTATGCCAAAGATGCTGATTGGAACTCTTAATTGGTGCATTTTGAATCGAACAGTCGTTGTACATGTATTGCTTGGGTGCCTGGAGGTGATGGTGCTTTCGTTGTTTCTCATTCTGATGGTAATTTGTACGTGTATGAGAAGGTAAGTCTCAATTATCAATGGAGAATCTTATTTTATGGTTCACTCATGGTGTGATATTTCTTATAGTAAGTTAAGAAGATATGTAGCTTTTCTTTCCCATTTCAGAACAAAGATGGTGCTGGTGATTCTTCTTTTCCAGTTGTAAAAGATCAAACTCAATTTTCTGTTTCCCATGCACGTTACAGTAAGGTATTGATTTTAATGGCGTTTTGATTTTTAAATAACTTAGTGATATAAAGCTTACTTTTTTCCCCTTTTGGTCTAACTATCTAAATATTTTAATTTTTCTTTAGTAAATTCAGCCAATATCACTTGTTAGTAATGACTGCTTAGTTCTTGTAGAATTTTGCGACTTTCTCAGTAAATACTTGATTGACCATACTATTAATACACCCAAGGCATAATTAATGATATGAACTCTACAGCTTGCAGTTCTAGGGAATGTTTTACACTTTTATATCTATCCTTTTTAAAAAATATTGATTTTTACAGAGTAATCCGATAGCCAGATGGCATATATGCCAGGGTTCAATAAACAGTATTTCCTTCTCAATGGATGGAGCATACCTGGCTACTGTTGGACGAGATGGTATATTTTTTCTATCCAATGTTATCCTCACAGCATGAAATATCTACTCATTTCCATGTCCTTAGAAAGATAACATCTCAATTTATTTTACTTACTGCGTCCAGGTTATTTGCGAGTGTTTGATTACTCAAAAGAACAACTTATCTGCGGTGGAAAAAGTTATTACGGTGCTTTGTTATGTTGTGCGTGGAGGTTAGTCATGCTTGGCTCTAGTCAATTAATTAATGAAATTGGCAGTTATGGATCTGTTCCTATTTCGTTCGTTTGCCTCTTACTCTAGAGCTTGTAAAATAACAATACTTTTCTTTGTTTTTTTTAATTGATTATTATTTTTTATATACTATTTCTTAACTAAAAATCTGCTTTGACAGCATGGATGGAAAGTATATTTTGACGGGAGGGGAAGATGATTTAGTTCAAGTTTGGAGCATGGAAGATCGCAAGGTTGTGGCATGGGGTGAGGGACATAATTCATGGGTAAGTTGCGCGTTAATTTTTAGCAGTGGCAACTTTTGCTATATAGGGCTTATTTTGTTTCGCTTCAAATGCTGTGATCAGGTCAGTGGAGTTGCTTTCGATTCATATTGGTCATCACCAAATTCAAATGACAATGGAGAGACCGTTATGTATCGTTTTGGTTCTGTTGGTCAGGTACTCAGAAAATTGTTTGCATTCTAGATTTTACTTTTCTTTGTGTAGCTTTTCACTCAATGTAAAACGTGTAGATATTCTTAACTCGGTTCTTTGTGTAGCCTTTTTGTTCTACTTCAAAAATTTTCTCATGATTTTGCCCTCTTAGCCTCTGTTACTTTTTGACAGTTTTAAAACAAGATTGATGTATCTGCTTGCTGAGAAATTGCAGATTGCCATATAGTTTTTGTTTCAAATATTTTGATAGTGGGACTGGAGTAATTATTGAGATGAGTGATGGGTTTGTAACTAGAAATTTTGGTGTCAGGATACACAATTGCTTCTATGGGACCTGGAAATGGACGAGATTGTAGTGCCATTGAGGCGGCCTCCTGGTGGATCCCCAACTTACAGTACTGGAAGCCAGTCATCGCACTGGGACAATATTGTCCCATTGGGTACCTTGCAACCTGCTCCCAGTATGCGGGATGTTCCAAAAATCTCTCCCTTGGTTGCTCACCGTGTGCATACTGAACCACTCTCTGGCTTGATATTTACCCAGGAATCTGTGCTTACTGCCTGCCGGGAGGGCCACATTAAAGTCTGGATGAGGCCAGGGGTTGCTGCTGAGACCCAATCAAGCAACTCTGAAAACTTGTTAGCAACCAGCCTCAAGGACAAGCCTTCCCTCTCAACCAAGACCACCAATTCTGCCTACAAACAATGACTCAGACTGTTTGGTCCAACTTATTTTTAACTTTTCTTCTCCTTAAAAGGAAAAAGCTGGCCCAAACAACATTTATATACAAGTTATTAAATTTTTAAGCAACTTATTCTATAATGTAAATCTCTTAAAAAAAGTAGTTTTTAGAAAAAGCTACTTGGAGCGAGTTTATGCGGAGCTTTTTTTTTTTTGTTAAGCCTCCTCTCTGGGTTATATTTATCCTTTTTCTTTTCTAAAACATAATTTTGGATTGGTTTGTCATTTCTTTTTGTGGTGCTTCATTTTATTGAGGCCCATGAATCTTGATCATTTACGCGTGATTTTTGCCTCTTTTATTTTTTTATTTATTTTTCTAAAACAATCTTAAAATTCACAATCAACAACTCTTAGTCACATCTTTTAATTTCATTTCTAGGACAATCTAAAACTTAACTCTTTCTAATCAGATAATTCCGTCACTACTTTTTTTAGTAGACTTTCACTAATCCTTTAGTCGAAGACTTTTGCTACTCTTTTGATCTAGACGTTTATTTTTCTTTTACAATATTTATATATTAGTTGCAAATCAATAATTTTCATTTAACTAGTATTAATAAGATCTCTTCTGGGTTTTCCGAAAATTTTTGCTTAACATCTATGTATTTATTACAAATAATTTATTAAGCATGTTTATTGTACTTTAATATTATTGAATCATATATGAATAAACGTAAGCATTTGAAAAACGTCTTCATTTTTATTGAAGAATTATTTATTTTCTTAATCTTGTAAATATTACTTAAATATTTTGTATAAAAAATAAAGATCATAATAAAAATATAATATTATAAAGTATTTAATGTCAAAATGATATATTTTTTTTCAATAATAATTAAATAAATGTCAAATAATTATAAAAAATAAAATTTTAAATATATAATATAGAAATAAGTTATGAAATTAAAAAGAAAGAAAAGTTAATATAAATTTTTTAAATTATTTCATAATATTTTAATAATTTAAAATTGAATATAAGGTTAAAAGTGAGTATGAGACGTGTGTACAGTCAAATACAAAAATTCTGTATCGAAATAGAATGAATTTGGATAAAAAATTATTGTGATTTTGATTGTTGATATTTTTTTAATATTAAAATTAAAGTAATAAAATAATATTGAAATGATAGATTAAAAAATATAAAAAAGGTTACTTTTAAAAACTAAGAGTTAAAAGTAATTTTGTTTAAAATAATTATTCTATAGACAATATTTTGTTTAAAATAATTATTCTAAAGACTGTATTTTTTTAATTATGTATATTTTTCAATATTTTATTTAAATAAAATACATATTAATGATAAAAAAATAATATTTTGAAAAAATATTGCAGGGGATTTTCTATTAAATAGGAACTTCATTGGTTTATTTTTATCTCAAAATGCACTTGACTTTTTTTATATTAGTATGATATTTTTTCTTATAATGTGATGATAATTTTATTATTTTCAAACTCGTGAAAATAACATACAATATTGATTCAAGTCTAAATATTTTAGACATTGCCTATTATAGTGGTAGTACCAAATTTCATCACAATATTTAATTTTATATTAATTATTATTAAGGCGTTTGATTTTTATATTAATTATTATTAAGATCTCTTAATGCACTTGATTTGTTTTTTAATAGTATGATATTTTCCCCCTAAAATATGATAATGATTGTAAAGTACATAAGTCCATGATAAAAGGTAGATGATATAAATTAAAATCAAATGTTAACACTAAAATGCTACACTCTTAATTAAATAGATACTTCATTTATTAGTTACAATTTTTATCTAATGATAAACATCTCATCTGACAATAATTTATGTGAAAGTTAACGCAATAAATTGAATTTTAACATCAATTAAAGATCTCATATTTAAAGACTATTGAAAATAAAGTTGATTTTTTTTTTAGTTTTCTATAATTAATAGGATTGTTGGGAGAATTTTATAATACTCTAGAGATGTCTAGGATAGTTGGAGTAGTTGAGAATTTGAAGTCTAGAATGTTCTACTACTATAAATAAAGTAGTTATCTCACTTGTGAAACTAATTTGAGAGCAAAAGTTTTTCAAAGTTCTTTTTCCCTTCTCTTAGAGTCATTTTTTTTAAGTTATTCTTCTTTCTTTGGTCTTTGATTGTTCGGTATTGGATAGTAGACTTTTCTATTTTTTCTGCTATTTCTTTTATATTTTACAAAGACAACTTCTTAATCTAACTTTAACATAACACAAATTAAAAGAACCAAAAGGTGAACAACAAAATGTAGATCCAAACCTAAGAAATAAAGAATTTCCTTTATCATAGATTGAAACCTGAATGAATACCTCAACAAAAGTATATAAAAATAACCATCCAAATTTTTCTCTTGAACAATATTCTCAATCTTATCTTGCAAGTGTTAACACTTGCCATCAGTATCACTAATTTGTTACTTCTAGGGATGTGGTCATTATAGCAAGTTGCCAATCCACTTCAGTTTTTTAATTTTTTGTAAGCTATAACTTTTTTGGGATGAAATTATTGCACACCATGATGTTATACTTTGTTACTAATTTAGCAATCTAAATAAATTCTTAGTAATAAATAGTTAAATTAGGAAGTGAGTATTAAGCTCATTATCCAGACCTAAACTAAAAGTAGGCCAAAAGAATACGAAGCCAATCAAATATGTTGTTCGAAGTATTTACATATAAGCTAAAATGTTGGAGTATAACTTTCATCTCACCGCTTTACTTCACCAGTCACAACATAATCACATCGAATGAAAAATACTATAAATATCAACCTAAAAAAATTTAACTATTCGCCATCCCAAACACAAAAACCATCATCATTTACAATACCAACAAAAATGAATATCCTTGTTTGCATAAACAAAAACTTGTCACTTGTCCACCTCATAAAAAGAAAAAAAAGAAAATATCTTTTTAGTTACTTCGTTGTTGCATTTCTAAGCAAACCATATCTAAAACCATCTTTTTTATAGTATAAGTGTTCAAGTGAAAAAAATGCATAAATAAATATTAATATAGTATATAAAAAATACACATAAAAGAGCATAAATAGGGGAGATATGAACAATGGCTATTTTTCTAGTGATGAGATTCTTGAACTCTTCCTTATTAATTTCAATTTGTTGATATTTTGGACCATTATTTGTGACCTTTTGAGGATTAGAAAGAGTTGTATTGATATATTCTATGATTAGTTTTTGTGAGACTTATTGTACCTTTGTTTTGGTATTATTGGAGTATTTACCATCTTGTGGGTTTTTTGATATCTATTGAGAGGTTTTTCCTATGTTAATTATTGGTGTTAATTTATTCTTTTGTTTTTGACCGCATATTGGTTTTGTTTGGATTTATTGATTGAGTTTAGGGTGTTTTCATATTGTTCTGGTAAAAGTGAATCTTATTGCTTCCGCTGCCTGACTCCCATCAACTGGTATTAGAGCCAGGTTTGCACAACAACCAGTTCAGATGAGTACAATTTGATCTCTGTATCGAAAGTCTTCCTAACGAAGGTTTCAAGCAAGCGTGTTCCGTTTAAGTGTGTAAACAACAATACAAGTGAAGATCTTTGTGAAGTGAGGTACTCGTGTTTGAAATTGCTTCCGCTCGAGGAGGAGTGTACCAATGTGAAAGAGGGACTCTCACTTGAAGGGGAGATTGTTAGGTATCCAAGTGTGAGTCTAAGTCTCACATGGAGTAGAAATGAGATTGTTGAGCAACATATAAGAAAAAAGACCGACAAACCCAATGCCTTAAAATTTTGGGGTTGAAGGTGGTGTCATTCCCTTATATGTTTGGCCCTATTCTCATTTTTGTTTGAGATCTCCCCGATGTTTTCCTCCTCGGATATTTTTAGCAACTGGCATCAGAGCTTATCGATTTTGGGCTTGTGGTTTGGTGAACAATGGAAACTAACACTAGTAGAATGGTTATTCTAAATGAAATTATAATATTTGGTAATGAGAAGCCTAGTAATATAAGTGATGAAGGATGAAATCTCTTACATAGACAGGTCTGTGGATATATTAGAATGTGGGTTGATGATAATATGTTGAACCATATTATTGGGGAGATAGATGCTCATGCTTTGTGAATTAAGCTTGAACAATTATATGCTAGAAAAATTGGGAACAATAAGATGTTTTTGATAAAGCATTTGTTAGCTTTAAAATATATTGATGGGACATCAATGACAAATCACTTGAACAACTTCCAGGGAATTATGAATCAGTTATATGCTATGGGTATCAAGTTTGATTAAAAATTCAAGGATTATTGTTTCTTGGCTCCTTACCAGATTCATGGGAAATTCTTAGAACTTTATTGTCCAATTATGCTCTTGATTGTGTCATCTCTATAGGCCTTGCCAAGAGTAGTGTTTTGAATGAAGAAATGAGAAGAAAGTCACTAGGTACATCAACTCATTCAGATATTTTGGTTTCTGAGTATAGGGGGAGAAGCAACAGTCGTGCTCCAAAAGAAAGAGATCAAAGTAGGAGCAACTCTAAAGGCAAGTACAAAGATGTTGAGTGCAACTATTGTCATAAGAAGGGGCACATAAAGAAATATTTTTGGAAGTTCAAAATAAAAGTGAGAAGGATAACAATGGCAAGGGTAAAGATAACAGTGAAGATGAAGACATGATCAATGCAACTTCTGTTGATTTTCTTTTAGTTCATGAGTTTGAGTCTGCAAATCTTGTGGATAACACAACCAGTTGGATGATTGATAACAGTGCTTCTTTTCTTATCACATCCAGGAGGAATTTGTTTACTTCTTATACTCCTGGTGATTTTGGCAGTGTGAAAATGGCTATAAAGGTGTGGCAAGATGCATTGGTATTGGACAGGTTTGCTTGGAGATGTCCAATGGCTCGAGATTAATTTTGAAGCATGTGAAGCATGTTCATGATGTCCGGTTAAACTTACTTTTTGTTGGTAAGTTGTGTGATGAAAACTATAACAACTCATTTTCAGGTGATAGTTGGAAGCTCACTAAGGGTTCCATGATTGTTGGTAGAAGTACTAAGCACTCTACACTTTACATAACTCAGGCTAAAATTGTAAAAGATGTAGTTCATGCAACTGGTTTTGTTAATGGAACTGACTTGTGGCATAAGAGGTGATGTCATATAAGTGGGAAATGGACGTTTGTTTTAGTTAGAAAGAATGTATTGTCTGATATTGAAAAGACATGTTTGCTGAAAAGTTCTTATTGCTTTGTTGGAAAGAGAAATAGAGCGTCTTTCAAGAGTCACCTAACTTCAAGGAAATCAGATATAGGTGATTTGGTTCATTCTGATGATAACAGTGTTGATATAATGACAAAGGCATTGCCTAGGAAGAACATGAAACTTGTTGCTCTATCGCCAGATTTGTTAAGGCCTCAACCTAGTTGAGAAGGAGGAGATTTGTTGGGTTGTTTCTCTCCTTGTGAGGCCCAAACCCATTATGTTTTGGTGTGTCTATGACACATGACAAACCCAATATAATACATCATTATAATTAGGATAAAAGACTAACCCTAAGTGTGTGAAACTGTGTGTGCAACCGTGAGAGCATTGGTGTGTATGGAGAAATGTGTGAACAACCGCTTTGAAAAAAAGAGAATGAGAGGCAAACACAGTTCGCAACTATTTCCTATAGTAACCTGTGTTGGTTGTTTTGAAGATCCAATGGTAAAACTTTGTCTGATCGAGCTGCAATTTTTATTAGAGATTTCTCACTCACATTTCTTCAATCTTGACGATGGGATTGTCTGCTGGAGATCTGTAGAAGCGTCAGGATTTTTGTGAAGAGCTGTTGTCGGCAGGAAGTTCCTATTACCCTCAGTCTTGGCTGTTTTGGAAATCCAACAGTAAAATATTCTCCAATTGCTCTGAAATTTTTACTAAAGTTTTATCACTTGCAGTTCGTTGTTTTGGATGATCGGATTTAAGATCGGAGTTCTAGTTTGTTTTCAAAAAAATTATGAAAAATGGATATTTTTTTTGTGATGAGATTCTTGCATTCTTCCTTATTAATTTTAATTTTTTAATATTTTAACTATTGTTGGTGACCTTTTGAAGATTAGGAAGAGTTGATAAAAAAAAAAACAAACTCTTTTAGTTACTTCGTTATTGCATTTATAAGCAAACTATATCTAAAATCCTCTTTTTTTATAGTATAAGTGTTCAAGTGAAAAAAATACATAAATAAATATTAATATAGTACATAAAAGGGAGATAATACTCTTAAGTATGAAAAAATTAATGATTATGTGCATTGTTAAATCACCTTCTTTAGTAAAAATGCAAAAATGCAAAAAGTTAATGATAATGTGTATTGTGTAGATCTTGGTTGGTCAAAAATCATATTAGCGTTAAAATAATATGGTGACATTCTTATAAACAATAAGAATTTTTCTAGAAGAATTTTTCTGTGTTAAACATGTACTGCTAAATACTAGCCATTTCTAATGTGGAAATAAATATTTATCAACTAATATGAAATGGAATGATAGATCAATTAACTTTAATAAGATCAACTCTAAAATTATTTTACAAACGTACAAATGATATTCGAGGTAATTTTGATAAAAGAAAATAGTAGAAATTTTCTTTCATTACATAATTAACCTCTTTAAACCTACGGAATAATATAAGAATGACACTCAGGGTAATCTTAATAAAAAAATTGAAATTCCTTTCAATACTTAGACTTTTCATCAAGTAAATCTTTTGAACTTGGAATTTAATGTATAGTTTGTAGTCTAAGATGATGTTGGTCACCTAGATCATGACATATTGATTCTTTTAAGATAACCTGCTTTGTAGAGATGGATAATTATAAGTATAAGGGGTGGTGATGTTCTGGTCCCTCAAATTTTTTAGAATTCCCATATAATAATGATAATTAAATTAGGAGAATTTTTAATTTATCTTTAAAAATTCCCATATAATAATGATAATTAAATTAGGAGAATTTCTAATTTATCTTTAAACATGGGTCATTTAATTTTAATAAATATTAAAACATAAATTTAAATATAATAAAGAATAAAAAAACTAATGAAATGTATAGAAGAAGGGAATTAAAATATTTTTTTATATTCTCTTTTCTGATTTGCTCAGTTCATTCTCTTGTAACTTTCCAATTATAAAAAATAAATTTATTGTTTGTTCTGATTTCTCACATGTTTTCCATCTTTGAAGAACAAAAAGATAAACTAAAATTCAAACTCACTATAGAATTAATTGTTTATCAGCATAATTTTTTTACGGTAGTTTGATATATATATATATATATATATATATATATATATATATATATATAAAAAAATATAATATAATATATAACAACACATATTATCAGAAACTTGATTTTATAACTATATATTAATCTCTTTTCGGCAATTACTAATATTCAAAATAAACATATATAAATTAAGAAATATTTAGTGATGTAAATTAAATATTTTTGGAAGGAGCCTGATCTGTGAATACATTATTTTGTGCCTGCCAGCCACATGTGTGATCTGGCAGCTCCACTTTTTGTCCAAAATCATGCATAAAATTTTAATATTTTTTCCCTTTTATTGTCAATTTTGCTATTAAAAATGCTTAGATAATCCTAACTCATCTTATCACATGATCATATTTGATTATTTGTAATAAGAAACTACCACGTGGCAATATGCGAGTAATTTAATGGCGAAAGCACTACAAATAAAAACCTAAAAAATTATAGGAAATAAAAGTGAAAAATATTATTTTTTCAACGATAAAAAATTAAATCAATTATCTAAAAGAAAAGATGGTTAAAAATAGTTTTAAATACATTTTGGCACTTGAAAATGTATTATGCTTTGTTTTCATTTCTTGTAATTTCTTTACTTATGTTTTCTGTATTATTTAAAGCTTTTGTTTACCATTATAAAAAAAGGGTTATAATAAATATTTTTTCAACCTAAATTCGTCATTTAAAAGCACTTGATAAGTGCTTTTGAAAAAAAAAACTAATATAAAAAAATAGTTGAATATGCATCTTAGAAGTTTTCAATTTGGCATTTTGGTTTCAGCATTTATTATATCTGTTGGTCTTGCATAGGCTCAATGTGTCGGTGCTCAGTGTGCGGACAGTACACCGTATAGCAAGTTGCAAGATTCTATTTTTCTAAACTATTTATATTAATTTTTTCTTAAAATTCAAATTGTTCTCTATGAAAATATGAAAATCTTTGAAATATGGTTCAAGCAACTATTTATATTGAATATTTTTATTTAAATTTATAAAAATATAAAAAAATTATTATTCTTCTAAAGGAAAGAAGAATTCTCACTCATGTTTCTTTGTTGGTTAGATTCAAAAATTTATTTTCATGAAAAATACATATAATTAAAAAGGATGTACTAATTATTTTCGTAATTGTTCTTGCAATTTTGTCTCTATTATTATTTTAATTTGGCCCTTTTTTTATACCTTTATTGGCTCTGAAGAAGAGCAATATTCCTCCACCAACTTAAATTGACCTTTTTATTTATTACATCAGTTTTTAATAATTTATAAAGATTTTAATGCTTACAACCACTCCATAGCTAATACAGGCAGATTTAAAATAAAAGCTACAAGTACTTCTCATTTCAAGCCAGAATCATACTGAACATAATTCATTAAAATTATATGAAAAATGAAGCTTTCATCAACGAATGAAAACAAAATAGGGCAATGTATGATGACAGAAAATGTTAAATTTTTAATTTTTAAAAATTGTAGCAGGGTTTCCTATTCTTATACATGTGATTGGATTTAAGCACAAACAAAAAAATAAAAATAAAAGACCATTAAATTCTTGACTTTTCTAATGAACCTTATCATGTAATCCATTGAACAGATGACTTCTTTGATGGAACATAAGTTATATCAATGGTTAAAATCTAAATTTAAATCTTTGAATTGTTATATAAGTGATTTAGGATTTCTTGATGGATTGATTTTCATATTGGTTAAGGGATGAATTTCAGAAAATATTAAAAAAAATTGGGGTAAGAGAAACTAAGCAATCTTTCTTTTCTTTTGTCTTTTGTATATTGAAATTGAAAATATTTCATATACGCTATTTGTACAGTTAAGAAAAATAAGTTTATTTTTAACGCTATCAATTTTTTTATTCTTTTTTATATGTAAATTTGATTTTTTATTTGTCTATATATTTAATCTATAAAAATAGTTTTTTAATTTACAAATAAAATATATTCACACAATTTCATAAAAAAAACACTTCTGTACTATTTCTTAATGTTGTAAGGAATAAGATCATTTCCAAACCTCAATTAAAGAGAGTTTCCTTACCGCTGCTAAACTGTTAGGTGTAATGTCTTTTTCTTCAAATTACAACACTATTAATTGACAGGTTATGAAAATATGCTTAGAAATATTTTATGACCACTCAATTTTATTTTTTTTATAAAATTCTACTAAGCATTTTCTCCTAAAAAATAGTTTAAATAAACTATGCATTAACTCTTCCAAACTGGCATAATAATATTTTATGAATGTTCACTTTGTAGGTCTTGGTGTATGGTTCCCTGTAGTGTTTATTCCATTAGCAATCTTTCTATGTATCAAAATCAATAATGGCACTTATAACATATTAATCATTATTCCACAGTGTAAAAGACAAGTACAGTGATAACATAAATATTTTCAGAATTTTTTTTAAAAATTAAAAATAAAAATAAAAATATTTTTTATTGTAAGAGAAAATTTATACGAGTTCAATAAATATATGATAGCATAAAAAGGGATGTAATTAACTGGTGAACCATATCAATTCAACTAAACTCTATTTCATTTTAGTAAGTTGGGATTGTGTTACTTAGTTGCCTTTGTTTTATTTTGTTGATTGAATTATAATTAGGTTCAGATGGGGTTGATGAATTATAAGCTGGACTAATTTGATTAATTAGACATGGATTAGTGTTTTGGTAATATGAACAGTTTTTTTTTATTGTACTTAAATTAAAGGATATAGTTGTCAGCATTTTAAACATTTGGTACCTAGTACATTGTCATTTAGATTACTATTTAATTCAGTACATTATTGTTTAGTTAATTTGAACATATTTGAATATGTTTTAATAACTTATTACTCATTTCAATTCAACTTAATGCCCTAATTAATTATTCCTCAAGTATCAATAACTTCAATAAATCTTTTTCTAGTAAAGAGTGTTGTTAAGAACTTATATTTAATACACTAATTAGTTAATTAATTGAAATCTATAAAATCAAGAGGCCACTATTAAATGAGAAGCAGGACTAAAAATTGTGTTTTTCAATCATTTTCAACCAAGAACAGCTAAGACCTTAAAAATAATACTTTAGCAAATATGCTGTTAACATTTTTCTTGTATCATTTGTAAAAAAAAAAAAAAAATCTTCTATCGAAATACCCTCTTTGGTACTTTTGTATGCGAAATTTTTTTGGATTTTTTATATTTCTATTTATCTTGAATTTTTCAAGTTGAAAATAAATGAAAATTATTT
>Ga0209700_102912_pt1 | contig 33725 bp, 15 predicted proteins | sample SiratroredBW_FD_187528 | JGI IMG/M metagenome (GOLD analysis project Ga0209700, IMG submission 187528) | Root nodule microbial communities of legume samples collected from California, USA - Siratro red BW (SPAdes) (version 2) | ecosystem: Host-associated > Plants > Roots > Nodule | place: USA...
TTGGTTTGGGTTCTAAGAGAGCGTAACCATTTATTTGACACTGCTGCCATGCTATGACTTCATGCATTAGTCATGGCATTTTGTAATATGATGCATTTTCAGTTATGGGATGCAAGTACAGGTCAAGAATTTTCTCAATTCACTGAACATGAGAAGAGGGCTTGGTCTGTTGACTTCTCTGTTGTATGCCCCACGAAGTTTGCCAGTGGAAGTGATGATTGTACTGTCAAGCTGTGGAGCATTAGTGAGGTAAGCCCCCTTTTCATGTGCAAAAACACACACATACAGTACATACGCATCTAAGCATGTGGGTGAGCATATTTTGCTTGACTTCAAATTGGTAAGGAAGAAAGAAACTAGAGTTACAATGTAATTGAATTTTGTTTCTTTCTGAGCTTTTCTTGTATTTATGATCTGAAACATAAAATACATCGTAACTTTTGACATTCACTGTTCATTTGGGTTGATCATGGACTGGCCAACCCGTCTTAAAAATTTCAGCTAGGGTTGGGTTCTTGCGTTGAATTGGTTTGAAAATAGATAAACTTGTACCAATTGGTTGGGTAATAGGTTTGGAAATTTCAAACCTGACCTGAGCCGAACCTTTTCAAAAAGTTTGAATCAATGTTATTAGAATTGTAAGATTCGGTGCAGTTCGGCTAGCTATCAATCTCGAATGACTTTGAATATCATGGTCTATGAATGAGTTGGTGCAATTTCGTTTCATCAATATTTAGTAAGAAGTTACAATTTAGAAATTCATTATTTCTTGTTTTATACTTCTCTTTTACCAGTTCTCATGAAAAAAATTGTAAAGTCATATAAGTTTAAATGGTTAAATGAAAAGGAATTGAAAGAGCACTTATGAACGTATCCTATTTTCTCATTCCTCTGGGACTTCTTCGTTCAATGCACGCACTCTAGTTGTGTGTTTCATTTCTTTGTTTTCATTCTTTCAAAATAGAGACTTCACAAGCTTAGATATAACTAATTGTTTTGTTTTATGGTTAATTTTACTTTAAATTGTTACATTGAACTCCATATATTGGCTATATGATATATTTGAAATTATTTTTCATTGTCATTCCAAAATTAGCCTGGCTATTTTTTATCTGCAGATTGATTTGATACCCTTGGTTTGGGTTTGGGTCCAAAATTTCCTAAAACCTGACCCTTGCTCACACCTGCAAATTCCCCCCTTTAAAATAAAAAACTTGATCACTTAACCTTCTGTATTCGTATCAAGAAGATGAATGTAAGAATTTTTTTTGCCTAACCAATTGTATGGAGAAGGTTTTCTGTTAAATTGTTTTATCTTGTGTTAAATATAATTTTAGTTCCTACAAACAAGGCCATGCTTGATTTTAGTAACTAGATATAATCATTTCTTTTTGGTTCCTCATTTATGGTAATCTATGATGCACAAATATGATACGCAAATTGGATACGATACAGGCGCATGCGATATGGCTTTACGCTTATTTTAAAAGTAGAGGATGTTCTGCTTGACATATGCTTTGTTAAAAATGTTTAAAAAATTCTTAGAATGTAATAAATATATAATTGTAATTCGGAAGATTTAAATTAAAATTACATTTCTTGAACATTGTCAAAATAAAAAGTATTGTAAATCATTATCATCATAAAAACATTTATTCTTCATGGGTTTGGGTACTTCATAGATACGTATTGGTGAAGTATACTAAAGTATCTATATCGGATACGGATACATGAAACAAATTGAAGTATCAGTGCATCATATATGGTAATATGTGCCCTTATTATTATAAACAAGGGACCAAAAGGAGACATTCTTTTGTTTGGGACTAAAATCATATTCAAGACTTCTATCTTTATTTTTCAAAATAAATAATGTGGTAGTGGAGACCTGTAGTCCATAATGGATAGATTTTGCTTCACATTGTCTTTTCAAAAGTACAGGATGCTGGAAAAGAGTGAATGATAATTTCTTCCCGATAATTAATCAAGAGCTAATGCAATATAATATTTTTTTTCAGAGGAACTGTTTGGGCACAATCAGGAATGTTGCTAATGTCTGCTGTGTTCAATTCTCTGCTCATTCCTCCCATTTGCTGGCCTTTGGATCTGCAGATTACTCAACATATTGCTATGATCTTCGCAATCTTAGAAGTCCCTGGTGTGTATTGGCTGGCCATCGTAAGGCCGTTAGCTATGTCAAATTCTTGGACTCTGAAACACTTGTTTCTGCTTCTACTGATAATACATTGAAGATCTGGGATCTCAATAAAACCTCTCCTGTGGGTGCATCCATTAATGCTTGCAGCCTAACCCTGTCGGGACACACCAACGAAAAGGTTTGGTTTTAAATTTAACAGCACTGGGTGGAATTTATGTTTATGAAGTGTCTGTAAAGCTTGTTTGTTACTCTTTCAAATTGCTCTAAAAACTTCACTTTTTGGGGGTTTAAATGGAGCCTCAGATTATGGTTGATGATCTGAATATCAAAATCAATTATATGAGATCCATATTGGTTTTGAAAATGATTTGTTCACTGCTGGGGATTAACTATGCCTGCGTGTCAGGAAATAGATCTGTTTTTGACATTACACTGGCCCATCCTTATGTTTTCCTAATTGGTTAGCTGAAATCTTCTGCCCCCTTCTTGACAGAATTTTGTGGGTCTGTCAGTCGCTGATGGATACATAGCATGTGGTTCAGAAACAAATGAGGTATATATCTCCCTCACTCTCCTTGAGATTTCGTTAAAACTCTCATGACGCACTTCCTTTTTTTCACCCGCAGATTAATCTTCCTTAATTGTTTTAAAAACAGTATATATCACACGAACTCTTTCAAATGTTTGAAAATTGTGTCATGTTTTCTTGTAAATGATGTTTCTATAATGGCAAAAGAAAAAACTAAAGAATTGTGTCCTCAAGAAATTTTACAATGTCTGTAATTTATTGTATTCAAAATTTATTTAATGACCAATATAGAAAAGCGAATAGGCCAGAATTTTTTAATATCGAGCAGAAAGTTGTGGGTGTGTGCAGGCATCACAATCATGTTTTCTTGCAGGTTTTTTCCTACTATAGATCGCTTCCCATGCCAATCACTTCGCACAAATTTGGGTCCATTGATCCCATTTCTGGCAAGGACACAGAGGATGACAATGGACAGTTTGTTTCAAGTGTGTGCTGGAGAGGGAAATCCGACATGCTTATTGCAGCCAATTCAAGTGGATGTGTGAAAGTGTTGCAGATGGTTTAAAGGAAAGGCTCCCCATGGCTGAATTACAGTTTTGCGAGTTCCTGGAGTTTGTCCTTGTCACTCAGGCACTCGGCCCAATCCCATGAACCTGTTGGGAGCGTATAAAAATTCTTTTTGACATCTTGAGCTATGGCCTTTAATTTGAAGTAGAAGTGCTTCAATGTCGGCCATAATTGAATGGAGAAATATATCTGCAATCTAAATCCTCATCTGTTTTGGTAGTTGGATTCATCATCATGTGCAACTCGGACTCGCAAACCAGAATTTCACATTGTCATATGTAGAAGCTTGTCATACTTAAATATCGCTGGGATCAACCCGAGAAGCAGATTGAATACGATACTAATTAAGGTTCACTATAGAGAAACTTCTCAACAAACATTAATTGGAGAAGAAAACAAATCAAATTTCTCGTATGAGTTAAAATCAATTTGCGTACATCGGTTCTCTTAAAGCTTCCTCATCATTTAGTATTTAAAACTGATGTGCGTAATTTAATTTTAACTTTACTTAGAAATTTGATTCGAATCTGTACTTATTGATAAAATTATCTAAATTGGGCTTAAGATTTTAGAGTTGAAATAGTTGGTGCTAAGTTGGTTATTAGCTCAAGAATGTACCTGTATCCATGCAAAGGTTAACCGTGCCAATGTAAATTGTATTGCTGTCCTTTACAGATTTTTTTATTTATGAAGGACTAGCAACTGTAGGGTTTATAGGAAAAGTGATTGTTTATCATAAGATGAATCAATTCCTTGCCATGAATGGTAAGCATATAACTTCAGGTTTACAGTCTCTTTTTCTTTCTTTCTTTCCTTTTCTGTCTCTATGCCACGCTTCATCTACAAGGACTGTTTTATAATACATCGCCTTAGTAAAGTCCATGTATATTTCTATTTGTAATTGTTCAGTGTGCTAGATACTTCCAATAAAAGCTTTCGTACCACGTATTTCGTCGAGGTTATTTATTATTTAAAAGAACATTTATTTTTTTAATCATTTATAGGTTATTTTAGGTTAAGTCATATCATATCATAATCGGATTAAGCTTAAACTTCCAGAAATATGATAATTACAAAAAAGAAATCAGTACAAAATCGAAATAATTAAACCTAATAATTTTGAGTTCAATATCTATGAATACAGTTGCATTAAGCATATAATTCAACTCATACAATTTTTCCCTTCATAGAGATTAAATACGGTGCCAAACCAAAAGTAATAATAAGATTAATATAAAGACATATGTTTGTCCTAATTTTATAAATAAAATAAAACTTAATTCAAAGAGCTGAAAAATGAATTAATATAATAACTTCATAAATATTTATTTGTTTAAGTGAGTGTTGTTCTAATTTTATAAATAAATTTTTTTAATCAAATAATTTATATTGATTTGAATATCATTAACATTACGACCATTTTAACGAGATGATTTGAAATCCTAATTTGATTTGGAGAAGATTGAAACAGAAAGGACAGAGAATTGGGGAGGCAACCTCCAATAATTTATACATAGAAATATCTCCCTCCACCAAAAGTTCAGAAGCTAAAACTCTTCTCCTAAAACACAAGAAACCTCCAAAAGATTGCCAATAGTACAACTCTGCATGAAACTATGCTTCTAACCTTCCCTTAACAAGCTACATTTTGAGCTTCCATACTTGCCTTATGAGATATGCCTGTGTTAAGCAGGAGCATATAAACGTGGGGAAGATTTGCATAATCTAAAAACATGTGAATCTTCCACCACAAGTCGTGAAAGTCAAAAGGGCCTTAATCTGAGACATGGCCACAAGTTGAACTCGCATATGGACTCAAACGGCCCGATTCAAACGGTGACATGCTTCCTCTTTTCTTCACGAAACTGCTTTCGGAGTCAGAAAGATGACCGCTTGTTTTTTTTCTTCTCAAACAGGGGCTTAGGGGACTCAATGCCAACGGCGAAAACCTATCTGTTGACACAGAAACTGAGACATTATTACTTTTTCTGCTACTTGTGGATGTTCTTGGAGTACTCAATGGATGGCTTGGCGTGAGCCCCTTCAAATTGGTGTCAGTGTTGACACGTCTTATTCTTCCCGGACTCAGAGATTGGTTCAACGTCATTTGTGACTTCATCCTTGAACTATCTGTCATTCTACCATATCTAGTTAACGGTGACTGATCCATTTTTTGGGACCTTAAACTAGCCCTAGGATCCGACAAAGTGCCCTCGTGTTTTCTCCTTGAAGGAAGTGGCGGTGATGGTGATGGTGATGGTGATCGATTCCCTTTAGAGTTGCGATCCGATTCATACCCCAGAAGAGGTCGTCTTTTACTGGGGCTCAAACTACTTGGTGCCAATGATGGTGCATTCACCGTTCTCGTCCTTGATGATGGTGGTAATGATTTTGTCGTCCGCAATTTTGGCGTTCCTGTTTAAACCAGTTCATATGCATTTAGTTTCTTGCAATCAAGTTCAGCAAAATATATATGGTGTTCATGAATGATTTTTGAACGTAAAGAAGATGAAACCTTGGTCATTCTTTGTCTTCACATGTGTTTGCTTCTTTATTCTAACAGTTTTCTTGAAGGGTACTTGAGAGGAAACAGAGCGTGCGTCATCGCAAACTGATCTGGGAGTTTGAGGGAGCGGATCTTCCACTATGGATGCGTTATCATCATCACACACTGCGCTTGGTTCGTCACTCTCACTCCTGCACCCATCCTTTCGGTGGTGCTCGCAGCACTCATCTTTCGGATTCATTTTCTCTTTCTCCACAACCTTATAAGCAAACATTTCATAGGGTATCTGCGACACAGCGGACACACAAGATGAACTCTCGGTGGAAGAGCTCTTTAGGAACGTTGTCTCTATCTCGCAGCAATCGACGGGCGGAACCTCAAGATCGTTGAGCTCAGGGTTGATCACTTGGGACTCCGAGTTCATGGCAAGGAACTTTTTTATGTACCGCAAAATCCTACAGATGGAGGAGAAGCTGGGACGCTGAGAGGGGTCAGTTTGCCAGCACTTCTTGATCAAACTCACAAGGTATTTCGGAGAACGGTAAGGAAACAACGGCCTCTCACCGACCTTGATGTTCTGCATCATTCTGTCTCCTCGAAGGTGGCTATCTTCAAAAGGCACTTTCCCTGTCAACAACTCGAAGCATATCATTCCAAAGCTGTAAGCGTCGGCTTTCTCCGAAGAAGAAGCTCGGTCATTCTGCGTTTGCTCCAACCGGGATACAATTTCAGGAGCATACCAAGTTAAAGGGTTAAAGTCACTAGCGTCGGCACCACCATTTTTGACAGAAGGCAAGGCAAACCCTGCAACCTTTGCCTGAAAATAACCCTCTTGGGAGTTCCTTGACTTGAGGTAAATATTATAAGGGTTGAGTTGTCCATGATAAATGCCTTGGGCATGCAGGTACTCCATGCCTCTGGCAATCTGAAGCATGAGGTCCACCACCACAGGGACAGAGAACAAAATCTGCCTCCTCGGACCACAATTTTCTCTCATGTAAGTCCACAAATCCTTGTTCATCAACTCCATTACAAAACAAAACTCTTGCTTCTCCTCGTCGTAAAACCCGCAAAGGTATTGCAATATGTTGGGGTGAGAAAGCGAGAGAAGAGAGGAGACCTCAGCCTGGTGAGCTTCTCTCTCACCATGAAAGTTTCTCATCGCGAAACTCTGCCCCAGCCATTGGATTTCCTTGAACTCCCGCCGTTGGCCCAACCTGCGTCTCACCTGGTAATCTTTTGACCCAACAAGCACCGCAATTGGGGCGATCTCCGACCCATTAAGAAGCTTCTTGAGGAGCATATCAGCCACGCCGTGCTCGCTCTTCCTAAACGCTGCAGAACCACCACCCTCCTTGTCCTTGATGGCCTCGATGAGCCGCCACCTGTCCTCCCTCCACGCGTTCTCCAACCTCTTGCAGATCCCGCGCGGGACCAGGTACTGCTTCCCGAACCTCCATTGGAACAGCTCCGGGTCGTTCCATTCCACGTCATACTTCCGATCCAGTATCACCTTCTTCTTTGCCTTCTCCTCCGGATGCAAACCTGACACCTCCCCTGCAATCTCGATCGCCTCGATCACCGCCGGGAAATAGCAGAGAAGGTTGTGGATGTGGAACTCCACGCAGTCTCGGTGGTGGGAGAGGGTGATGGCTTTCCCCAACCAATCTTTGGAATCCAAACACTGCCTTATGTAATGCCCTCCCTCCTTGAAAACCCTGCACAGCTCTCTCAGAGGAAACTCCAGAGGCTTCCATTTGCTGTTCCTCTCTTCCAGCTTCAGGTTCTGCCGTATCTCCTCCGCGATCGTGTCCATCGCCAAACTGAATATCTCCAGGATTAAACAGCATTGCCGTTGGTTGATTTGGATTTCGTCGCGCAGAACCATAAGCGCTTTCAGACTCCCTACCACCTCTCCGATATGCCGGAACTGTTCCATTCCGGCACCTTCAATTCAAAATCTACAAAACAACGTAACGTAACGTTCAAACAATTAGATTTGAGAAGAACGTAACGTAAGCATGCGAAGAATGAATCCATGCACGGTGTGATTGCGTATAGCCTAATTCAAAACTACAACAACACAACGTTAAACTTTTTACGGTCACTGCAACCGCGATTATGTTATGATTATGACACCATCTGCTAATTGTTTACAATATAAAGGATCACGTCGAAAGTGTAATTTATGTGTGAACAAAAGAAAGGAGAGAAAGAAAAAACAGATAACGAAAGCGTAGAATACTAATTCAAAAGATGACAAAATCATACGCTTTGCGAGGCGCAAAACGAAGAACACGGACACGGGATAGAGTTTTGTTTTTTGGGGGGAGGAAGTTAGGAAGGGTGGTGGTGGTTTTGATGAATTAAGCAATAGTGAAAGTGGGAACAGAGAAAAGAAAAAGTAACGGAGAAGATGAAGAGAAGAAGAAACGGAATGTGCAAGGCATATGTTACTGGAATGAATGTTGGTGCAGTGAGGGGTTGAAGTAACCTAAGCTAATGTTTGCTGATTAACGTTGTTGATGAATAACCTAAGATTTTGGTTATGATGTTGGGAGAATGAGAATGCAAATGGGCGCTGCATGTCTCCGATGTTGGCGGGAGTTTGGTCTTGCCATGGCCACATTCTCTATCTGTACATTAGCAAATATGGTTTACCACCCTTCTTGCATTCATACTTACACAACCTATAAAAATATATTAAATACAGAAAAATTATATTTTGACACAATTATTCATGAATTAAATCTACTTCACATCAACTTTATTGAATAAATTATTATATAATAATAAAATAATTATTTATTTAAGTATCAAATAATATTTAAGCGTAAAGGTAATTTTTCTTTTAATTTAAGGAAAATGCAAACAAACCGCACCTAGTTCTCCTTATTAAAAGAAAAAGAAAAAAAAGTACTATAATTATTTTAAACTAAAATAAATTATTATTTTAACTCAAATCCCTTCATTTGGTTATATATATAATCATCTAATAGATGTGAGATTTTCTTGTGATTTATAATTATGCGTACTCACTCGTAAATATTTAAAATCAGTTTTTTAAAACGTAAACTGTTTAACAAATATATTCACTTGATTCTTTGTGTTTTAAGTTTTAACCCCAACAGTAGATTTTTTTTTTTCTTTCCTATTTGGCTATATATAGTGGGTTGACTCTATTTAATTATTGCTTGAAAGTTGTCGTACCAACCATAAAAAAGAAAAACAATTTTTTTACCTTCAGTCAAACGTTCAAAATAACAGCCAAAGTGATTAACTAAATTTGTTGTGATATTATACAATCGTCAAATTTAAGTAATGATTTCATATTTTTGTTTTAACTTTTTCTATAAACGTTTAAAAAAGAATAATATATTTTTATATAGACTAAAATTAGATTATATATAAATTATTTTCTAAAAAGTTAATATAGAAAATGACAACTACTTTATACATAACTTAATTATAGCTTTCAACATTGTATATATTTTTTTCTTCTACTATAAATACTTTTATAAAATATCATCTAAACGATCAGTTTTAAACAAAAATAAAATTTGTTAACCTTAAAACAGTTTGTTATAATATTCTCAAAACATGTTCATTCTAGTAGTCCGAGTCACCAACCATCTCTATATAAATTATAATTTTCATCTTAAACAAACATATTTTTAAGAACTATTACTTAGCATGAATGTGTTTAGGATTTTTTCTTAATGATTTTTTTTATAAGTTGTTCAAAACATATGAGTTTATGTTTTTTTCTTTATAACAAACGCGTCATTCAATAATGAATGAAAATCACATTAATTTCTTTTATCAAACTAATCTATTAGTCTTAACTATTTGATAAATTTTAATTAAAGTTTTCTATTTGATTTTTTGATTAAATAGTTCGAGAATCTATTAACTAATTCTCAAATTTCTTTTAGACTTCTCACAATATTCTTTTCAAGTCTCATGCATTTTAAACTCTAAAAATTTGTACAGAAGTTTTTGTATCTTTATATTGTATTTCTCATACTCTAGATTTTTTTTTTTTAGGGGCTATAAGCCATTAAACTGGAAGTGGTTTTCTAAATATGACACTCAACCAAACTTAATCTTTAAAAAGAAAATATTCATGTCTTTCAAAATTAGAAATATATTAATTCTTCTCTTTATTTAAATTAAAATATAATTATATGCTAAAATAGTCAACAAAAATAACAAAAATGTTAAGCTGTCTGCCCTTAGTAATTCCTAATTCAAAGATAAAATAAATAGGGTAAAATAACCTTTTAAGGCAACATCATATCCCCATACTAAAAAAAAGCACTAAATTATAATATACAGTGAGATAAATAATTTTTTTGATGTGATAAATTAATAAGATTCTAAAACTAAAATTTGATGGATTTGAAAAGGAAAGTTAGAAAAAGCATATGGCGCCAAAAGGTAACAGAGTGTCAGACTGGTTGGAATCCAAACCGAAAGGGGCAATCACATGGCCTTACCAAGCTCATAACATGCGGGTGGGCCCCACCACTGCTTTGCCCTACCGGCTTCACCGGTTGCCTCTCTCCGTTTTTTTTTTTTTTTTTTTTTTTTTTTCGTTTTTATTCCCTTCGTATGGTAACCGCCTTAGCCTGTTAAAACCCGTGCACCGTCTCTTCCTTCTCTTCCCATTCCCATTACTGCACTTTACGAACTTGAGAGAGAAACAGTGTTTGTGAGTCCAAACCATAAACATGGCCACTTTAAGGTTTTCTTTCGGTTTGGGACTTCTGGCTCTGCTTCTCTCTCTCATCTTCACCCTTTACCTCCCTCTCTCTGCCCATGCCCAATCCCTGCCGCCGGCACCTCCTCCCACCAGCGACGGTAACCATTGTTTTTCTTTTCTCAGATCTGCTTCCAAAATTCAAGAAAAATTACTTTTTTTTTTTTCACTGGATCTGAAAATGTGCTTGCTTTACTTGCATTGCATTGATTTGTTTTTGTGCCTTTTTTTCTCATACATTATTCAGGGACGTCCATAGATCAAGGGATTGCGTATGTGTTGATGATGCTGGCTTTGGCACTCACTTATCTCATCCATTCATCTTCCACCTTCTGAATATTTCACACCAAACCATCAATGGTGTTTCACTTCAACTGAAGGAAGAAGGTGTTATATTTATTATGGATACAGCTATTAGCATTAACATTAGGATATCATTAATTGACAACGTTATTCACAAACTGGCTATGACAGGGAAAAATTCCCCCACACCAATTCAATCTTGTTTTTTTTGGGGGTTTTCCCTGTATCTGTGTTTTCTTAGTGGCTTGTTCTTGCTACGCAGTGTTATATTCTGTTTATTGAGTGATGCCATTGTTCATCTCCCTTTGGAGACATTAGGTCATTTGATTTTCTACTATTGCTTCTCTTCGTTAAAATTGATGAACATGTAACAATCAATCTGGATGTGAAGAGTTTTTTTAATGCATGCTAATACTTCTTTTTAACCATTTGAGTTGCTGAAAAGTATTAATTTTAAGCAATTTTACCCATGGAGTAAGAGTGGTGCTAAGTATGATGGAAAACATGTGCTGTTTTGATTGGATATTTCTTTAATAAATAAAAATAATTTATTTGATAAAATAAATAATTGAATTATTTTAAAATAATTAAATAACTTCTCTTTTAAAAAATAATGGCTATATAATTTTTTAATATTATCTTTACAAAATTATATATATATATATATATATATATATTAATTTGTACTATTTTTTAATAATTTATTTATAAAAAATAATAAATTATCAAAGTATATTTATTTTAATCTAATAAAACTTTAAATATACATATATGGTAATGCATATGTTTGCTAGTATTCTAATAATGAGCCTCATAAGTGAGATAAAAGTGTAAATATAAATACTTAAAAAATTTGTAAAACCTAATCGATATATAATTGTAATTTGTAAATCCAAATTGAGGATATGTTTTTTTTACATTACTGAAATAAAATAAATAGTATTGTTGCCATAAATTCTCTTTTGTTATTGCCATCGCAAATTTTTATTATCATTGTTATCTAATCATAAGTTGAAAAAGGGTTAAAACTACAGTTTAACACAAAAATAAGTATTTGAGTGTGTTTTATATTCCTTGATCATGTTGCAAGTTAACTGAATTGGTTGTGTGACTATTACATCATTAGTGGACTAAAACTTGGAATGGAAGATTAATGTAAAACTAAACATTCTAAAAAATATTTGGAGCAAAGTTTCGAGGCAAAATATTAATATCTAGTCAAGAACTCGCTTTCATTCCATTGTGGTAATAATCAAAGTCATCAACATTTCACAGCGGATAGATTTCACGAACATCAAAGTGGTTTGTCACATTTGAAGAAGACAAAAAAAACAAGGAACTAGAAGGTAATAAATATCAATTCATCGATAAACAGTTAATTAATCAGGAAAACAACAAGACTAGGGTACTAAATCAATTAATTTATAAACTCCTACCGCTCTCCAAGTCAGGTGTTACCGATAACAATAAATCGGTATCAATCAATTGGTTAAGGTTTTGTTGGTTTTTTGTATTTCAATTTTCTCAGTTTTCATATTTGCTTTATGCGAAGATCTAAAGGGTATTGAGTTTGATTTCTACTAAGTAAAGTTTATAACGATGTAGATAACTCTCATGAGCTGATTCTTTAAAATATCTTTTTAAATCAGTTGATGATATAAATTAATTTACTATAACAGAATACACAAATTAAATCCATTAATAAACAACTAGGCCTGATATCCGAAGCCCAGACTGTTGTCCATCTTGAGCGACTTTGTAGGCCGTGGGTAAAACACGCGTCAAAAATTCAATAGGGCCCAAATAAAAAAACAGCAGCAACGATTAGGTATTACATTCTGCACCTCCATATTTTTCAACCTCCATCTTCAAAAAATTAGAAATTCCAAATTTACCCTCATAAAAATAAATTATCAGTGAGTTTTCGTTTTTGAAGTTTTAATTACAGACTGTGGAATCTGGTGAACCATATACATTCTGGAATATTAATTCAGAATACAAAATTTATACTTTTGAACGTACAATTTTAAATATATTTTTTATTGTGTTTTGGAATACACAATATATAATATATAATTTTTATTTCAGAATATATATTCTATAATGTATTTTTTATTTTATATTTTAGAATGTACGTTTTAAAAACTTTTTTAAAATGTATTCTAAATTATATAATACATAATGTATTATTATATTTTAGATTAGACATCCTACATTCATAAGTATATTTCTAAATATGCAATTCAGAATTTATTTTTTCAGAGATAGATTTGTTATTTCATTAACTCATATGGGTGCAGGTTTAAATTCTTGGACATGGAGAATGGAGAACCCAAACTATTAAAACCCAAAAGTGGTTCACCGAAAAGTTGATGTGGCTTCTTAGTGAAAACATTTTGGTATTTGCTTATGTGAATAAGACGATGACTTGGCTAATAAAAACTTCACTTCCACCTCCTTTTTAACTTAACCCAGTTGTCCATTTAATATTTTTAATACTGTAGGCCAGTTTTTGACTAAAGAAAAAATAACAATTTTTTTTATTCTAATATGCCGTTAAATTACAGGTATTAATGTGATATATCATTATTTATTCATTTCTCTTCATTAAACCGGAAGTGAAAGTATGTTTCTTTGTATTTTTTCGATTGAATCAAGTAGTTTTCACTTTTTATGGGTCTTACAAACAAATATTTTAAAGATGTTAAAAATGAAAATAATGAAAAGTTTTTACCAGTACACTAGTTGGTATATTCTTTTATTTAAGTCAAATATGTGTCCGTCAATAACAGAACATGCTCAAAAGAACAGGACTTTAAAATTAGGAAATGAACAAATTAGAATTGAGAGTCACGACGATGAGTAGTGTGATGAAAAATACATGGAAAAAGACGAGTTAAAAACAAGTGTGTAGAAATAATACAACTTATAGGAAAAATATTAACAATAACAACTTATGGTGTGAAAAGTATATTTCTATCTAAGCTTTACACTCTTAACTACTTAAAAAAAAAAAACAACTAATGTGTTGAAAAAAAAAAAGCGTGTCATGATCATACACTTTATAGAAAATATAATCATGTTTAGTAGAATATAAAAAGGACAAATTAAACAAAATAGAAAAAAATATGAAATTATTTTATTTTTTAAATATTCTAATTGATAAAATAATAATTACAGCATTATAGTTTCATCTCACACTCAAAAAATAAAATAAACCGAATAACTATTTAAATTGAATAACAACCAAATAAAATAACTAATGTCAATGAAATAATTATCAGTAGTAGTCTTTTATTTTAGGATTTATTTATAATTGATTTTATATTTCATAGTGTGATTAGATTGTTTTTATTAGCAATATATAATCCCTAATTTCGGTTTATTATCTTATTGATGAAGGTAGAAATGCTTGTAAGATTTTTTATGATCCTCTGTATTCACTTCTAAACTATTATTCAAGAACAATTACAAACTTTAATAACTGTAAAGAATTATTATGCAAATTTTCTAGGATTTTCAATTATTACCATTGACATAAAGATCTACTCTTTATTTCAAGTGAAGAGATTCGGTGACAAGTTGATAAAATATCTACCAGTATATTAGTATGTGATAAAATGATACTATATTTATATATGCATGAGTAATAAAATGTATGGTAAAATACTATATAGCGATAAAATTAAGGCAAATGCCAATTAATATAGTAATAGATCAGTTAAAAAAATTTAAATTTTGTATTAATTTTAATATATCTGAGGGAAATTTGCCATCCATTTATAATTTTAATTTACAGTTTAAGTAATGGTGATAAGTAGTTGGGTTAAGGCGAGAATCACGTGGTGGAGGAAATAGTAGCGATTGAAGTTGACGAGACGTGTGATGCGGGGACCATGGGAGTTTGGGACCAGATCCCCAGATGAATACACTTGCACAAAAGGAGGCCAAAAGCCGTTGGATTGATTACGTGGACGGCTGAGATTGAGGATGTAGGGGCCGCAGAATAACATGGAAGATACGCTGTATTTTTGTGATTCTGAATTGTGACTCCATCTGGGGAAGCGATTTTGGCATTTACGGTTTTTGTGTTTCTTCGATGCGGGACTTATCCCTTAACCTCTCGCTTCTTCCACCTTATCTTCTGCGCCTTCTTTTAAAAACAAAATAATAAGGCATCGGTGTTGTCCCAGTATTTATGAATACACGAATCATATGGTGATGATGGAAAATGCAAGAAACGGAAAGAGCAAATATAGGCACAAATCTAATTGCAGTGTGCAGGGTGGGGGTCCAATCTCATTCAGAATGTGAGAGTATGGTACACTAAGCAGCAAGTGGGCTTGTGAGATTCAAAAATCCCAGTTGTAGATAAGACAAATCTTGCAGGCCTTTATCTCCCTCCCACTTATTTCAACACCCTCATTAAATAACATCATAAATTTGCACATCACCATTCATCAAAGTCTAAATTAATAAACAAAATATGAAAGAGACGTTCCTTCGAGACTATCAAGAGCGAGCATGTTTGTCACTTTGACTTTTAAACGATTACGTTCTAAGTTTTAAAATGGTGTAGTGTAGCTTTTTCTGTGTTTCTGGTATGGACTGCAACATATAAGACCTGCATATTTTCTATAACAAATTCTTATTAAAAATTGAATTGTGGATAATATTGTGGAAAAGAAGGGGAAAAAGCATGAAAATGGTAAGGAAGTATTGGTCTAACGTGGTCCAAATGCAATGGCTAGGAATATGTGCTTTAGTGGCATGAAAAGTATCCAAGTATTGTGCCACTTGCTCCCCTCTGCTTCTGTCAGATACTGCGTTCAATCCAAAGGCCAAAACGCATTTTCATGTTGCCTTCAGTTTCATGTGCCACTCCGCATCTTAGAGATCCTCTCTTATTTTTTTCTTTTGCTTTTATTGGCAAATTGGGAACACGCTCAGTTTGTCTCACACAAAACGATCTTGCGTTTTGGCTTTTTGGCTTTTGAGGGTGCCCAAAAGTCTTCCTCTTTTCTCTTAAAAACAAAATGTTGCACATATTTAAGGAACATACGCACTCTACTAACTCACAAAAGACAGCCAATTCAATTCAGAATTTTCTCAAAAAAATTTATGATAGTATTCATCTATCATTGGTCAACTGAAAAAAAAAATCACAATCAATTCACATTACAACTAGAGTGAGCAATTTTTTTAACCCGTTTTGATAAATTGTCGTCATCTTTGCAATAAGAAAACTAAAAAGATTTAAAAGGAGTTATTTTCAGGATTTGTATAATTAATAAAATCTATTTAACACTTACATATAATAATGTTTTGCCTGATTGTTTCCTATTTGAAACCATATAAATCTACATGATGATAAAAGAAAAGTTTGTGTCAATTTTATGGATAAAGCGAGCCCAACAAGTAATAACTCAGTTCCTCTCCGACATGTCTAATTATTTACCGCGTTGTGGAAAAATATAAACTAACCATTTTTTTAAACAAAAAATATTAAAAATAAAAATATTGAACATCAAATTGGTCAAATTTAGAGTGGTCTCTGAAGTTACTTAATCCACGCAACATTTTCCTTATAAGTTCTCACAGCAATGCAGGCCTGACCGCACGTTCTGCTAAAAAAATAATAGTTTTAATAAGCTTTCACGTATATATCGCTCTCTCTGCTATTAATATTTGTAAATCTTAAATTCCTAACATAACCTAACCCTTTTATGCAGTCCTTTTCTGTTAGTTTAAACCTAAACTATTAAACTTTTAACAAAATAAACTATTAACTTTTCTATTAATTTTTTATATATATAATAAGTTATAAGCTTTCAGTAAAATATAATAACTTTAAATAAAATATAATATTTAAATTAAACTGTTATATATATATACACAAACACACATATAATTACCTTATTTTATATTAAATAAAAAATATATTAATAATTAAGTTATTTTTTAAAAATATAATCATCTCAATTTAAAATAATATTTTTATGTAACACCCAAAAGAACTTTCAACTTCCCTTGTTATATCTATATGTATTAATAATACTTAACATTATTTTATACCAATATTTCAAAATAATTTTAATATATATGTTTATATACATTCATCCTAAAATAAAAACATAACATGATCGTTACTCTCTTAGCAATTATATCTTTTAAACTTACATCCAGAATCATCTACTGCTGTGTATGGTATAATAATAGTATTATATAAATAACAAGCAAAACACTAAGCTATTTGAATCTAAAGAGTGTGTTATAAACAACACAAACTTACACATTCATACTAATAACATATTCATTGTTAATATCACTGTATAAATCATCCCCAACACATTACGTGAATCTATCCAATAAAAGGATATTCACTAAAAACATATTTACTCACATTTCCAATGACTCAGATGAAGTATATTCTACTAGACATTATAGTATCTAATCACTTTAAGTACATTAGGCACCTGGACTTCGTGGAATATGATAAGTTTCAGATGTACCTAAATATTCTAGAAATTATATATATATATATATATATATATATATATATATATATATATATATATATATATATATATATATATATATATATATATAAAGGAGCTACCATTTTTTTCAGGTTTGTAATTTTAATTTAGGTAAACTTACAACCTCTATCATTATGCATATTACATCAATTCTTTGTATTACATAAAACCTTGTTTATTTTGGTATAAATATTGTACAGTATAAAACCATATTAATTAAGAATATCGCATTCCGACATTTCAAAATGTGAATAGAAACAACCGATTGAGTTATGATAAACCAAGATTCTTGGTCAACAAAAACATCTTAATATAATGCACACATGGTTACTAAGGAGGTCAAATAAGGAATCACTCCTATTAATCAACATAATTAGTAAGTTAATTTGAATTGTTGTCTTTAGTTAATTGGAATTATTATTCATAATATCATATTTAGACTTGAAAGAATTAAAGTTCACCCACAAAAATTGATTACGAAATGGTATAAATAGGATATTTACCTTAGTAAAACTACTGTGAATTGTTTTGTTAATAATTATGATAACTTGATAGAGTACATTTACAGGTACATCTACACTCCCGAGAAAATTGAGAATGAAAATATTTTGGTAAGAGTAAGTATTGTTCATGCGAAAGGAATAGTACAAATTTTTTAAGTTTGTTTTTCACTAATTTGAACTGAACAGTAAAGACGAATTTGCGGGAAAATCCATTATAGTGACAAAAACAATCAAAATTGTCGATAGAGCAAATCTATCGGAAACATTCAAAATCCATTGGTAATACATATTTACTGACAGATTTCCAACAAAAAGAAATTATCAATAAATTGGTTGTTTGTACCGACGGATATAATATATGATAACAAATAAAAATCAAAAGATGACTAATAAATAATAAAGTGTTTAATCTTAATAAAAAAGAGTAGACGAACAACTGTTATAAAAGGTATATTTTCTCCTAATATGAATGACTAAACATTGATAAGTGTCAATTTTGAGTGATTTTATACATGAGAAAACTTGAGTACTTGTTAAAAATTATTGTGAAATTTCAGATATAAAAGATTGAAAAAAATGAGAGATTGGAAGATTCATGAAGAAAAGAAATAAAAAATTTAAAATAAAAAGATTGCATATAACATTTGTTCTTAATGTTGGATAATTTACTAAATAGCTGACGGATTAGTGTTTAGGAAATTTCCTTATAAATTTCATGTCAAAGAAATTGGTGTGAATGATTTTTATATGTGTATCAATAGTGAGTAGTTATAAATATTATATGTTCTTATCAAATCAAAATATGAGTAAGGGAGATAGATGGATTTCAATCCCGGAGTTCTTCTAGATCTCTCAAACCAATTTTAATACTCGTCACTCATTATTGAATCAAACCATTATCAAATCATCCTGAAAAAATATAATTGTTTAGTGAATAGTAAAAACTTAAATTTTTAAGCAAAATTGTTCTCGATAGGATCAACATTCCTACTTTATAAATTTATATTACTTTTGACTCGGTACACTTGTAAAAAAAAATCAACAAACACTTTATAAATAATGTCTATACTATATGAAAATATATAAAGTCCAATTATCCTTAAAAAAAACATAAGACGGTCTAATAAGAACCACTTACTTCATATAAAAATTATCTGCTTTATACAAAATGAATTGTCGTCTGCTTTACATAAAATTAAACAATAACCAAACAAAAGGTTTATATTGAGAACATTATTGTTTGATTTGTAATTTTAACTTATATTGAGAATAGTATTGTGTTAAAAAGTCTAGTTACTAGAATTACTCTAAAAACGTGAAGAGGAAAAGATAACCAAAGATACATTATATGTTATATCAATTACTCTTATATATATATATAACATATGAATTTCACTTATATTATAATAAAAAATTATAACTGTAACAATAAAAATTAGAAATAATAATAATAAAATAAATTTATAAAATAATAACTATAATAACAAAAAGTTATAAAACAATAATAAAAAATATAACAAAATTAAAATATAGTAATTGAAATAATTTTATAAAATAATAATAATAATTTAATTTTCATTTTAATTTTATCTATAAATTTTTAGATATATTTAGAGTGTTATATAATTCGTAATTTTCTTTTCAATCAAGTTTACAAATAATATGAGAAACTAGAATAGTAATATATGTAAATAACTTATTTATTTTAAACATAAAAGTAAACAATAATCTTATAAAGTTATTAGTTGAAAAAATATTTTTAAACTATTACATCAATAAAATAATTCATAAACTTTGTCTTTACTTTTTACTATATTTTCTTAATTCAAAATATTAGTTTTAGCTGTGTTTCTTCTTTTCCTCGTTCTTTTTCATTCTTTCAAATTTATTCCTCGAAACAAAGTTATAAACTCTAGTTTGACCCAGAAAATGTTTTCATACATTTTTAATAATAATTTATAAAGAAAATATTAATAATTACATTATTTTAGAATAGATTCCCTAAATATGGACTTTTAAAATTTTTGAAGAATTATATAAATTACTTGAGTTTGAAAGATATTTGTAAAATTTATATTAAAATAATATTATATTGATAAATAACATTTCTTAAAAAACACTTGTACGGAAAACTTTTGGTACTATACACCCTCGTAGTATATTCGTAGCAAGGGAAATTAAAATTAAATCATTTGTGCATATTGTGGTGGGGGTTCACATGGGGATAAAGTCTATCAAACAAAATGCTAAAATAATGACCAAAAAATAATACTCATGCTGTCAGTTCTTATAAATAAAAATAATATGATTTACAAGTAACTTTTGTTCATAAATAAATGAAGAAATATAAATGAGAAAATAACTATTTATGTTATCCCAATAATTCTTAAAGGAAGATAAACATCCTTTAAAAATAAAGATAGTTAAAATTAATTAATTAATTAATATAATAAACTGAAAAGCTCCAACCTTTGAATGCTGGAACACAGTCACTACATCACTGTTACAAATTTAGAAAAGGCAACGACAAGAAGAATAACAGGAAAAAAGTGACAAAAAAAAAACTATTAGTGATTACATTGCTATGATTTCCCGCCGATACAAAATTTGCCGATTTGGGGGGCAAGACAAGGACGAGAATCTGTGTGTTTATAAAAGGAACTCACGAAAATCAGAGAGCAAGAAGGGGATCCGAGACAAACAAATCGTCGATATCTTGGAAGAAGTCATGATTTTTGTCCGTATGCCAACTTTTCAAACCGAAATCCTCACAAGCAGTGAGAAGCACACCAGGCCAATCATCCTCGGAGAACAACACACTCTCAGCCGCCGCAGCGCCGTCCAACTCGCCGAACATGTCGGGCGCCGCCAAACAGTCCTGGAAGTCAAATTTTAGTTCGCTCGGAATCGGAATAGGAAGCGGAAACGGTGACTCAGCTTTGGCCTTGGAACTCTCCGACACGCTGGAGTAGTCATCGTCTTTGCCTGTTATGGATTCGGCTTCCTCAGACAAAGAACAAGAGTGAAGTACGGAAGTGGGAGAAAACAGGCTTTTGTTTTGAGTTTCCTCGGCGGAGGCGTAACCGTTGGACACCGGCGTAGGGTCTTTGTCGTGCCACGTGGCAGGTGGCGTTATGAAATTGGTGAGCGCGTCGGGTCCACGCAGCTTAATAGCCGCGTTGTCGTAGACTAAGGCGGCTTCCTCCGCAGTGTCGTAGGTACCCAACCATAACCTTACGCGACGCGACGGGTCGCGTATCTCCGCCGCCCATTTTCCCCACGGCCGTTGTCTCACTCCGCGGAATTTCTTAACCGTCGACACGCGCGGAGTCTCTGCAACTCTGCCTTTGCCCACCACGCTCCGGCTTCGAACTCTCTTCCTCGAAAAGCCGCCGCCGCCGTCGTTCTCGGCGGCGCAGGGCTCGATAGAAATCTCGTTGATGAATTTCCTGTGCCGTTGTCGGAGGCGCTTGGAAGAGTGGAAGGTTTGTTCTTCGTCGTCGCTGGAGGAGTCGGTGGCGTCGGTGTCTGTTACAGTTATTCTGACGAGTCTGGGATATGGGTTTTTTGGAGGGTGGTCTTGGGTGTGGGAGAGTGTGAGTAGTTTTGTGTGGTGAGTGTACTTGGTGGGTGGCGTAGTCATGTTGGGGAAGTGTTGTTAGATTGCTGGGGGTAGCAAAACATTGACGTTGAGGGTGTGAAGAAGGGGAAAGAGGGTAAAGGGAAAAAGGGATGAGAGAGATATTCCTTTGGGACAGTGGTAGAGAGAAGAGAATAAATAAAGGTAAGGAAGAAGGGGACACGTTTTGGAAGAGTGAGTGAAAAATGTAGGTGAATTAATGGGTTGAATAGATATGGTTGAAAGAGAGTAATTGAAGGAGGAGTGTGGTAATTTGAAGGAAAGGTGTGTGTGAAATTAAGAAAGAGGGTATTGCAGAACAAGTTGGGTGAAGGAGGGGAGGGAAGGGGACAGAAGGTACGAAAAAGGTGGAGGCATATGAGGCAGACCCAAGACTGTAGCCTCAGCCTGTGAACTCGGTGGGGCTAAACAGAAAAAAAAAAAAACATAAGCATTAAAAATAAAGCTCTGTTTTAAATCTTAAACACTGTCTTCTCCGGAAAAGAAAAAGAGAGGGTGCAGACAGCGCTGTGTTGCGGTTGCCGAAATTACGACTCATGCACTGCACTGCTCTGCTCTGCTGAGCATGTCCCTGTGGTTTGGCGTACCCTGTGTTGTTGTATGGCTTTGAAATAGTAAAATAACGGAACCCTGATGCTTGCAGCAAATCACAGGAAGTTGTGTACTCTCCTACACAAAGATGAAATAATGAAACAGGTAAAAAGGAGATGATGGGAAATGAAATTAAAGGAAGGGGCACAGAGATTTTGGCAAAGGTATACAAACATCAGGACTCCACTCCCAAGTTGTCCATACAAGGATAACTGTCTAAGTACTCTTTTTTTTGATACCCAAACCTATTTTATAGGATCCAAGACCTATTCACTAAAATACACAAGTTTTCCACTTAATACAAACCAGCTAATGTCTCTACCTTTTTCTCTTCTTAATTCAGACCAATAAAATATTAACATTACAGGTTAAATATTTTTTAACTCGATAATTAACATGATAATTAACATTCAGAAAATTATTACAGTTTAATAATCTCAATCTTGTATTAAACACTTTCACACTTTGTCTAGAATATTTTATTTCTCTCCCTATTGCAAACAAATACAATCTTGTTATATACATATAATATTTCATATCTTAATTGGAAAATGACTTATTCTGGTATATTTCTTTAATTGGTAGTAATAGTAATATCTTTTTCTAACCATAATTGAAGAAATAATTAGCATTTAAAAACGACTAGTTCTGTGTACCTGCAAGAACTGTTTGAGATACTGGTGTTCTTATCGGGCAATTTAGAATCAACACGTGGAGCAGGACAAAAGCTATTCCAATCACGTGAGATGAGACACTTTGAAACCTTACCAGTCCCCCCTTGACGGAAAAATAAAATAAGGAGCAGCGACTTATCGTACTATTTTAATGGAATATAGTATTTTAAGGATTCAATAATTAAAAACTTCGACTATATTAAAAAGTACAATAAGATATATTATAGTAAATTCTTTTAATACGAAAGATATTCTCTAGATATATTTAGTAGTGTTCTGATACTTCTAATAAGCATTTATCTTAAAATGTATCAATGTTCACGAGATAAGTTTTTAAGTAATACACTTTTTAAAAAAAAAATAAGCTATACACACAAACTAGTGAACGATTAACAATAATTTGAGTATGCATGTTATACCATTTCTTTTATACCAACGTATTTTTTCTATTTTTCTACTATAAAAAACATAGTCTAGTTGAAAGTTTGGTCTCCTTACTTTAGGCTATTAATATACTCTATGCATCAAAATATCTAACTTTTTTATAAAAAAAGAGTTATAAGTTTGTGTTCTCTGCTTTAGTGGGTTATAGAAAATTTGTGATTTGATAAAATATTCTGTCATTTACTATTTATCATCTAAAAGTTTAATACATTAAATTGGTTCTAAACTTATATTGTATATCATTTATCATAAAAAATCTTGAATTCTAAACTTATATTATCTCTCTTCAATTTATCATGGAAAATGTTTGAAAAAGGCTAAATTGAATCTGAGTAGAGAACACATAAGCTTAGGACCGTACTCCAACAATTTATTAACAAAAGGTTATCAAACAAGACCTGGGTCCTTTGTCTTTAAGCTGAGAATCTTGTTCTTTACGTCCCTGCCATAAATGATCTAATAGTTGTTAGAGGTGAATATTTGGATTTTAGGATGTGGAATACTTTATAACTCGATGCCAATATGAACTTTAAATTTTGGAATTTTATTGTAGAGGTTTTTCAGCTCAGGTCTGAATAACTTAGAGGTTAAATTAATTTAATTTGCAAAAGCCGCGGATTAGTCAGCAATCCAAATAAACCATATAATTTCTTAAAGCTTAAATTAAATATTTAATATATCTTAATTTTCTTATGTATTACATATTGTACTGCAAATTTAACAGACAAAGAATCAAATAATGAAAAATTGAAATAATAAACTATATTATAGACGACATCAAACGCTGTTAAAGATAATATTGATGGGTTTACATTATTTAAAATAGACTGTAAATTAATTTAACAAGATCTCATATTTAATTTATAACATATTAATAAAGTTTGACATAATTAATAGATAGTCGACAATTTTTTTGAATTAATATATTGATAATTATATGTATATTAGGAAGTGAAACCATACAAGTTTGACTAAAAGTAGAAATTAATATTCATCTATGTGATATAACACAGAAGATTTTTTTTGTTACTTATGTGAGAGTTTGAAAAAGTTTTTATGCACAAAAAATCTACTTCGAGATGCAATGCCAGAATGCTGTTATTTTTAGTTCCGTGAACTGTCTTGATCACACGAATAAGGAATATGAAACACAGGTCTTTAGCTTTACTATATTGAGGAAGAAAACGTTCACCTAAAACACAAAATAGAAAAAAAAAATACAATCAATACAAATAAACTTTTAAGTAGTGTAAAAAAAGCACCCCTTTGTCACACCCTAAGATAACTAACATCCATGGTTGCAGTATTACTCATTTCAAACTTAAGGAAAAAAGATAGAAAAAAAAAAAAACGCAATCCAGCTTCTTTTATTATTAATTATTTTTGAAGTGCAGTGGATATTTCGAAAACATTCAGCACTACAAAGAAGAAAGTATTATTAAAATAATAAAATGTTTTTTTAAACTTGTGAATATTTAATATTCACTTTAAACGAAAAGAAGTATATATACTATATGACTTTCTGATTTCATAGCCACTTCCAACGCCATGAAAAGCTGTACGAGAACTTTTGACATAAAAATTATCGGAAAACGTAACATTAACAAGCACGCAGCAAGGGAACAAGATTTTTTAAGGAAGACGGCACTGGTCATATGTCTCTGCACTTGTTAAACAAATTGAAAAAGTGTTTTTGTTTTTGAAAAATAATACTTAATTCTCTTTCTCTCTTCATTTATAAGACTCTTCCCTATATTTAAAAATTAACTAAAAACAAAATCTTGTGAGTAATTAATATTATTTCTCCAAAATAGTCTGAAAAGTTAGAATGAGTATTTTATTGTGTTGGTGGAGTTTTTGTTAGCAGCAATGGTGGTTGGGAAATGAGTAAGTATTACCGTTAGAGATAAAGACTGGGTTGAGCTCATAGTCCAAGGGATTTCATATTTTGATGCATGCATTGAGCCACAAAATGCAGAGAAGCTCAGGTAATTGTTGTCTTTTTGGAGTTTAACCACATTCATATGGAAACTCAGAGGGCACTGTGGCCAATATGTGCTTTGTTTTTACTTATTATCATTACACCATTGTAACATGATCTTTCTCACTTCCTTATTCCCACTAATTCTCATCCATTTTCCAATGTTATTTATACTCAGTACTTCCATTTTAACCTATATGTAAAATTCTATCATAAAATATTAGTAAAAATTAAATTATTATTTTTTCTAAAAATACAATCTTAAATAAGTTATACAATCAAAATATAAATTTCAATAATATTTTTAACATAACTTGTTTCATAAATTGAATTTGAAATTCAATTCATATATCAAATTCTATTGACTTGGAATTAAATGTTAAAACATTAATATTTTAGAAATTAATTAGTTAATATATATATATATATATATATATATGCATATTCAAATATTTTAATATTAAGAAACGATAAACATACAATATCGTAATATCTATTAAAATCAATAGTGATAATTTTACATTATGAAAATTATCCCCCTAGGGATGTAAACGTCACCACATTATACATTTCAGAATTTATTTGCGAAGTGAAAAAAAAAAATGGAGGTATGATAATATATAGCGTATAACTTGGTGAGATGCCAATATAATTTGTTGTTTGAAGTTTTAACTTGAATATTCCATTTACAAAAAAAATATAAACTGTTTTTTTTATTACTCCATCTTTTCTTTGACACTTTATGTCTAATTCAGTGTTAATAAATATTTAACATTATTTACAAATGGTATATTTGGTCCAAAATTATAAGACTTGAGAGCCGTAGAACATCAAGAAGGCTATAAAACATGCTTATCAATAGAGGGAGTAATTGTTTTTATAAAAAAGGTTATTTTCTTAAAAAGAAATGTCGTTAATTGTGTATATTTTATAAGTTGAATAGTTTTTTAAGTGAAATAGATTAGCATATCTTAAATTTGTCAGAAGTCTTGCTTTATCTTATACATAAAAAAAGAGTTTGAAAACCTTCCTTCAGGCTATTCATATGCATAATAAAAAATATATTAAAATTAAATAAATAAAACGTTGGTTAGATTAAATATTTATAAAAAATAAAATATTTTTAAAATATAGAAATTAAAATGAAAACAAAAAGCAAGAAAAGTAATGGCGGATGTAAAATTAAAGAAAATGAAAATTTTAATTTGACCTAAAAATTAAATCAATACGTACATTACTTGCAAGAGATTGAGACAATTGAAATTAATGTAAAAATATGTTTCATTAATATTAAAAATAATTTCAAAATTGTCTTCTGAATTGAATTTACAACACCCAAATAACTGCTTGAATCAAATAAAAAAAATATGAACTTAGCTCATAGCATTTAATATGTCTCAAAAGTAAACAAATTATACATATACGGTAACAACCACAAGAGAAATATATCATACGTTTTACATGCATATTGTAAAATATACTACTACTAAAAATTACTTAAAAAGTTAAAGGTATTATAATGCTTTATTCAGTATAGGATTTACTGACCAGCTTATTCTTTAATCAAAATACATATTATCAAATTATATACATCATAGCTGCAAAATAAACTTACTATCATTTTTGTCTTGCATTGTTCTTTCTTCTTGCATCTAATTGGATCACATTTTTTTTTATATATAGAATAAAATTACAGTTGAAAATTGTAATAAAATACAAAATAGGGTCAACCAATGTAATTAAAGCAATTCTATTTATATTTCAAACATATCAATGAAAATTAAATCATCAAGGAACATATTTCAAAATACATGTATTACATATGTTTTACTATATAATTCTGCATCTCAATCAATACAATACTTAAATCAATAATAAATTTAACAGTCAAAAGTTTAATAAAATTCATTTGTTCATCAACATATATGTAATTGTGTGAAAGGAATAATTTTCTCTTACTTAATTTATCACCTATGTAAGTAAGTAAAACAAATAGATGTTTATTATATTATATGTTCCTTTAATACTCACGAATATATTCTGAAGTGGTGGATTAAATCTAAGATGTTCCACTCATATTGTAACTAATTTATATATTACACAAACTTTACACTTATAATCACATACATGTAGATTATCATTACACAATAATATTCTTATATACACCCATGCATAGCATTTAGCTAGACTTATAGCTTGGGTGATAATTCACCAACAACATGGATTTGTTCTTCGTCTATTTATCGTTTGAGAAAAATACTTTTACTTTAGTGAATATTTGCATCTTAGTAAGAATTTCTAACTTGAACAAGATTTATAACTCAAACGATAAAAGTTCACAAAACAAATCATGTTTTTTGTGTTATATTCATTTAAGCAATAATATTTTACATGAATGAAAATTCCCCGAAAATTAAAAATCTACAAAATGTAAACAAAATTCTACAATATATAAAATCAATCCAAAACATTTCACTAACAATTTCATAAAAAAAAACACTATTAAATAACTATTTTGTATAGTTAATAACCATTTCCAAATTCAAAATCAAATATATCATAACTAATCATTCTCAATATACTAGACAAGGAAGTATATTATGTTTTAATTTTAGATAATATTATCATTCAAAACCAAGATAACACAATATGCAATGGTAACAATGTTTTATTATACATTTTCATTTACAGCACCTCGTCCAATACCACTTCTTATATTCAAATCAAATGTCAATAAAACCAAAAACTAAATAGATAAATTAATTTTCATTACCTCAAATTAATTAATCTAAAAGAAAAGAAAAAGACAATAAAAACCAAGTTTAAAGTAAGCACTTACAATTTATATTCACAAAATCAAAACTCAAATGATAAAAATCTAAGGCTTAGTTGATAATCATCAAAGTTTTTGCTCAAAATCAAATTTATTATAAAGTAAAAAGATCTTACTTATTTAAATATTTAAAGATTTAATATGAAAAATCCCTCACTTAATTCTCTACCTTCTCGAGGACATGACCTGATTATAATAGAATAAAAAATAAAATCAGATTTGGAGTGAGATGATAGAGTTAGAGAGAAAGAAAGGGAACACATGCAAAGTTTTGCGTGTTTGGAAATTCGATCAGAATAAGAAATATGAAGGAATTGAAAAGAAATAGACCTAGAACCGATCTCTCACATTTACTATACAGTAAAAAGTAGTATAAATACCGACACGTTTTGAACTGAAGCTTAAATAAATTAGTTATATGATTTTAAGACCAATCAAATCTTAATTGTTTATTTTTTTATCACCAATAAACAAACATAATATATGATTAGTTTAATAAGTATACTAGTGGATTGGTCCGTTTAAATATGTATTTGTAAAAAAAAATTAGTAAAAATTGATGTACTTTTATAATCCATATTTGAAACTTGCTTATTTTTTCATCAAATTGAAATTCCCCGAAACTATGGTAGAGCACACGTTATTATATAGAAATTTATATAGAAATTTGAGAATCGGACACTGTTTTTGAATGGCACTCGTTCTCACCGCCTTTGTCTCCACCTGACCACAATAATTCTACTGTTTGTTTGTACTATTTTAGTTCAAAGTTATTCCAGACTCAAGGTTAGAACTTTCAAGTTAGTTGTTTAATTATTATTTTCTTGTTCTATTAAAAGAGAAGATCTCATTTATTAAATTCCTTCTCCCTTTTTCATTTGATGCCATTATCAAATATTTTAAAAATATGCTCATTGCTAGTATAATCATTATTCCATTTCATATTTTTAGAAATGTTATTACAAGGTCAAATAAATCTATTTGAATTTTATTATATATATATATATATATTTATTTTCAACCTCTTTAATCGTATAGTAAATGTAAGAAGGAAGAGGGGCACGTGACGAGTGGGGCGGCATAAGGTGTCCATTAGCGAGCGAACTTAATAAATGTTTGTGGTGCGGTGCGGTGAGGGACCATGTGCACCTTCTGCTACAATTGTACCAAACACCCTTAGTTGGAGCTGCAATCTAGTGCCACCACCACACCACATTCATTTTCATACTTTCGTTAAAATTCATCTTCAACGTGTAATTACCAAAATACATTTTAATATAAACCCACTTTATCTTCATTGTTCCCAAATTAAATATTGCCAAAAGGTTCTTTATTTGAAAATTTAGTGTAACTACATACTACTAAAAAAATTGAGACACTGTTTTCTTTTGGTCAAATGGAAAGTGGCAGGCCAATACATAAAACAAGTGTGAGGAGAAGATATCCTCTACTTTTCCCCCTCCACTCATTACTTCATTACTTTATTTTGGTTTTAAATTATATTATTCTATCACGTGATCAAATATTTAAATACTACTATCATTTCAGATATGCTGTTTTAAATGTACATAGAAATGTTTTACCTAAATCTCTGCATTGGACATTATAAGCCTTTACCAAAAATTCAACAACCTCAACAACAATAAAAAATATCGTGGCATGGATCTACTCCTCTTCAACACTTTTGGAACATTAAATCTGAATAAAATGTGTAACTTAACACATTAATATTTTATATCATAATTTTAGAAGACAATAAACCCTAATTGATTCTAAACTTGAGTTCGAATAACTACTTAATACATATAAAGTATTTGAATTAATTACGTAAAGGAATCCCCTTACATTCCTGTTTCTTTTTTTGGGAGATTGCTCTCATGTGTTTCTTTGGATTTCATTTTTTCTGAACATTCTTTTTCGACTCAGACATGAAAGAAAGAAAAAAAAAAAAGCTTGGGATATGTGAATTTGATATATGAAATAACGAAATACCTATTTAGTATCTAGGTAAAAAGTGTCAAATTACGACATGTCAAGATTTTTTGGACTATTCTATCATTGAGTTACAATATTTAAGAACTAATTTGATATTACAGAGTATACTTTAAATTGTCATTAAGTTGTAATGTTTTGTAGATTAATTTGTATGTTTTTATACATTTTAGAAATTAGATTTCTTTTTGTATTTTTTTCAGATACTAAACTGCTACCAAGTTACTTATTAAATGATTATTGATAAAAAATTTACGTTTGATAGATTTATTTATAAAAGAAATTTTAAACGATTAAACCATATTTAATATTATGTTAAGAGAACTCTTACGTGTAAATAAATATTGGCTCTTTCTCAGTAAATACAATCGGGTAGTTTAAATAATACACTTCTTTATTTTTAAAATAAAAAATTAAATAAACTTAAAAACAACATTTCTAATAAGTGTACAGGTAGATAATTTTTTCTATATTATATATTATTCCACCTAAACAAAAAAATTAAATGGACTGCTGGATTAGTTAGCAACTTTGTGTTTTGAGGTTTTCTTTCTGTGACCTCTGATTTGTGGTGAGGTACAAATAGAAAAAAAATCGAAACTTTTCTTCTTTGGGCCAGGCGAGAGAAAGGCTCAGGCCCAATTGATAAGTTGAAGGTCCATTGCTTTCTTCAGTTCGAAAGTTGTCACTTATTGGACACAACCCCCCTACAAAACCACTTCAAAGAAAGAATTGGCTTCTTGCAGTAAAATAAATAAATAATTGCATTGCTGGATTCGCGAGCGAAAGGACAATTCTGAAGCCTCCATGGGAAAATGTTCATCAAGTGATATAATGTCAAAATGGAAAATCACAGATTCCATGATTGACGAAGATGACACAGTGAATCAAACAAACAAGAGCAGTTTCCAGACACAAAGCTAAAACACAAGCACAAGGAAACAAATGAGATGTTTTATATAAGTTAGCAGCTAGAAAGACAAGCAACCACCGGATTGCACTATCATCATATAGAAATCAGTTAAATTAGTTTGCCTTTTTTTTTTTTTCTGATAGTAGCAAATGTGCTGAACAAGAATTGCCAGGAAAAAGTAGTGAAAAGAACCATGCATGCTCATGTTCAGAATTTGGAGCAAAACATTTTCAGATACACTAAAATCAAATAGAGGCATATCATTGATTCCTTTTTAGGTGTAGGGATAGAATTGATGCTAAGTGGTTAAAGGGGTTTGTGTAGCACATTTGGTTTGGTTCTCAGATGATGGTTGCTGATTCACTACTACATCAAGCTGCCTCACATTTTCTATCATTTTTACAACTTCCGACATCTTAGGCCTCTGATCAGAAACCCTCACTACACATGACATGGCTATCTGTAACATTTCCACCATCTCTTCCTCTATGTTGGGATATCTGATCAACTCCAAGTCAAACACTTCTGCTGTCCACTCCTCTCTCACAACAGAATGAACCCATCTCACCAAGTGCACAATCTCATCGCCACCAGTTGTGTACACAGGAGATTTTCCAGTGAGAAGTTCTAGTAACACCACACCAAAGCTGTAAACATCAGCAGGTTGCGTTGCTTTCCTGGTGTCTGTAACTTCAGGTGCTCTGTAACCAGCGGCTCGTGAGATGGGTATGGCAACTGAACTCATAATGGTTGCCAGGCCAAGATCAGATATACAACCATATTGTTTAGTATTCACAAAGATATTTGAGGATCTGATATTTCCATGCACAAGCTTTCCCCCATTCTCGCAATGGATGCGTGTAAGGCCTCTTGCAGCACCCAAAGCAATTTTCATTCGACTCTCCCAATCTAAAGACACCCTATCCTCTCCTCTTTTACCTGAAAAACTCAGAAAGCATTATATATCAGTCACAGTAAATGTAACAATATACTGTCATCTTTATCTCAATAGCAAAACAAGAGTTTCAAATAAGAATTGTTCATATATAAACACTTATTTAAGCATACACCACCAACGGTAAGATTTTCAATTTACAACAAGGAATAAACAACAATGTGGAAGTGGAAATTGGACTACCATAGTGACCTGGACCATAAAGTGAAAGCCAAGATCTGTTTGGCTTTAGAACATGAGTACAATCAAAAACTATATTTCAAACTTCAAATCTTGTGCTATCCATTCAATTTCGCAATCTAGGGCTGAGTTGAGACAGAGATGAAGTTTATCCATAGACCAATTTTTAACTTGTTTAACATACCAAACATGCAGGGAGTCTTTCCTTTGAGTCAAAACCTAAGATTCAACAACCACCAAGTACCCCAAAAGCTAAAGATTCTACACAGGTGAGCATGGACATTAACTTGAAAATGTAGGGAAACAAAATTAAGGTACATACCATGCAACAAAGCAGAGAGACTCCCTTGAGTGTAGTAATCATAGACCATAAGTTTCTCGTCTTTGGAATAGTAATACCCCTTCAGCTGAACCACATTCTCATGTTTCAGATTCCCGACAACCTCCATGTGCTGCTCAAAGTCCCTCTTTCCAACAGCCACTTCCTTCAACCTCTTCACAACAACAGTGGTAGCATCCTCTAACGCAGCCTTATATGCAGCACCAAACGTCCCCTTTCCCAGTACCTCAGCCGAAGCCCTCAACAAGTCCTCCAAGTCAAACGCATAGCTACAACCCTCAAAGAAAAAGATTTTATTATTCACATCAAGGTCCCTCGAAACTACTCTTTCCGGAGACATATCTCCCTTCTGCAACTTCCTAGCAAAGGAATCCCTTTTCTTCTTTCTGGACCAGCACACAAAGATAAAAACAAGGAAAGTTGCAAGAGCAACAGAAGAAGCAGCAGCAACAACAACCAAAAACAGTGTCTTTTCACCGTGTTTGGCAGATTTGGAATGTGAAATTGTTTGGAGAGAGACATTGTTGCCTACGAAAGCAGAGTTAGGAAACCTGCGGAGAAAGAGAGGGATTTGGCCTGAAAGCGAGTTATTGGCAAGGTTGATGGCAGTTAGGTGAGTCAAATGGGAGAGGGAGAGAGGAATGGTGCCAGTGAAACAGTTATTGGAGAGGTCGAGAACAGAGAGGTTTCTCGAGGCAGAGAAGTCGGGTAAGGGACCAGAGAAATTGTTGAACTGAAGGTAGAGAAAGGAAAGGTTTGAGAGGTTGGAGAAATCAGAAGGGAGAGGACCAGTTATGGAGTTAGATCTGAGACTGAGAGTTTGCAAGCAGGTGACGCGGCTTAACGTGTTGGGAGGAATGGTTCCGTGAAAGCCGAAGCCAGGCAAGTGAATGGCTATGACTCGTGAGTTGTCAGAGTTGCAGGTTACACCCGTCCAAGAGGTGCAAGGAGAAGTGGTTGTGTTCCAATTGAGGGATCGTGAAGGAGCCAGTTTTTCCACCAAATGAAGCAGTGCTTGCTTGTCCTCTGTGGGTTCTGCATTGGGTCGGAAAAGAATGAGAGAAAGCAAAGAGACCAAACACAGAATGCGTTGCATTTTCCGGCAGGAAACCAGGTCGGACCAACCACCACTGCTATACTTCTGTCAAACAAAGACACCAACAACTTACTTCCAAACGAAAATGTCATAAAAAAAAAAAAGAGAGGGAAAAGAAGGAGATCAGACGGACACTGAGAAACTTGCATTGAAGAGTGTGCCTGCAGATACTGCCAGGTTGTGTTTCCTTAAGTCAAATGAGGTGCCAATTTTAATTTT
>Ga0209700_102916_pt1 | contig 33721 bp, 13 predicted proteins | sample SiratroredBW_FD_187528 | JGI IMG/M metagenome (GOLD analysis project Ga0209700, IMG submission 187528) | Root nodule microbial communities of legume samples collected from California, USA - Siratro red BW (SPAdes) (version 2) | ecosystem: Host-associated > Plants > Roots > Nodule | place: USA...
AAAAAAAAAAATGAAAAAAAAAAAACCCTCCTGGAGATACGTTTCAAAGTTAAGAAAAATTCCTAGCAGTGGAAATAATATGATAAAGTAAAGTCTATGTGATTTCTCATTAAAATGAATCTTAGAGTAAGAGCTTATTTAAGAGATAATATGATATATTATTCAGGAAGCTCATATACCAACAATTTAGAATATAACCTTTAAGTTATTTGGACAACTATGTTTTTCTTCTGACATTAGAGTACTTATTTTTTTATACATTATTTTAAAAGAAATAAGATAACACCTTTTAGGAAGATAAAGTATTTGTCCATATTAATCTTCATATTCTCTCAAGAAACTTATCAAAATATAAAGAAGAGGAAACTGAATTGTGGAATATTGAGAAATGACTTCTCATTGAGGATGAAATGTAGAAGTTATATCTTTTGTTATATATTTTTATAAAAGTTTATTGTTTTATTTTTTCACACTACAAACTATATTAGTATATTTTAATAAATTCATTATATATATATATATATATATATATATATATATTGTTGTGAGTAACATCAATTGTTCCCTGCATCAAGTTACAATCTAATCATGACGCTTGGGTCATCCTCTTAAATAGAAAGAATTACGTCTTAAATAATGACTATAACTTTTAGCCTAGTGCTAAAAAACTCAAAAAATTGAATTCGTGCTCAATTCAACCTTCTTCCTTCTAGAACCAGCTGATCCAACAATTAGTATAAAAATTTTCAATAAAATAATTGGTAGAAGAAAGATTATTATAGATAACATCAATTGGCTTACTTCTCTTAAACAAATTGTTGTCTTTATTTATGTTTTATTATTGATAACTTTAATTTATGTCGTTTTTATTCAATTTCTAGCCTCAAAATATAAAATATTTATTTTTAATTTTTAATATTTATTTTAAAATAAATATATATAATTTGAGTCACACAATTTCCAAAAGTTATTTTTAGCTAACATCATATCATAATATTAGTTTATTCACTATTCAACACGTAAATAACTTTCATATAGTCTCATGATTAATTAGTAGATAAATAAGCATACAATACCAAAGCAGACTTAAAAAAAGAAATTTCAGAAACCACACGTAACATTGATGATAGTCTCAAAGAATTCACCAAATGACAACCTTAAGTAATGTTCAAACTATTTAAGACTTCATAAATGAATGAAAGCAAGATGGAAGCATCTTACTAAGAAGCATTTAATATATTGTTTTTTTTTCTCTGTTTATTTTGACTTTTTGTGCCGAATATAGAATAATAAGAATATGGTCCCAAACTAACGTGGCGAAGAATGTGTGTCACTATCTAATAAGCAACAGCTAGATATGTGTTACTATCATACAAAGTAATCAAAAAGATAATTAATTAAAGTCGAAAACAACCAAAAAAGAATCACAGATAAAAAATGTGATTAAGAAAGCACCAATAGGACAACAAAGCATGATTATCTTAACCCTGTTTTCATGACCAGGCTAAACTATGATGTTGAACAATCAACACGTAGCACCATATAAATATAAATAAATAATATATATATATATATATATATATATATATATATATATATATATATATATATATATATTAAACACTTCTCAAGTAGGATTTGAGGAGTTGTAATCGTGAATAATTTAATACTGTGGAACATGAAGCATCTATAATTGAAAATTGTGATGGGTTAGGACATGCTAGGTCACCACGTTTTGTTATGCAATTTTTTATTTGGATTTGATTATACCGAATCACGTTGCGACTAATGAAGTTAGGGTTTTGTTGTTTTCCAATTTCGTGTACCAAAATGTCCTTCCTTCACGAGTTATTAAACTTAACTAGTTATTTGATAATTTTTTAAAGAAATTTGATTTTGTTAAAGTAGTATCCTGTCCAATAAAAAGGTATATTTATAAAAATAAAATGTTAGAAAATTAATTTATTTTGCATCATATCATTTGTGATAATATAAATAAACAAAATATTGAAATCACATTTTACAAATAAAATGTCAAAATTATCTAAATAAGAAACTGTTTTATATAATTTTCAAGTAATGTATAATATTTAAAAAAAGTTAAATATTGATTAGAAAAGAGAAAATATTTAACTCATGTAATTGTTTAACAATATTCTTAGATTGTTTATAAAAATAATATTTTTTAGATTACTTAATTTTTAGATTACTTATTTTTTAGAAAATAAAATAAAATGGATAAGAATGATGTTGAATGTATTGACCATTTTAAACTTTTTTTGAAATTTGCATACTTTTTAATATTTCACTCAAATGGAAGATTTTTAATAAAAAAAAATAGAATAGAGATTCAAACTTTACTTTTAACTCTATTTTCTTTCAATCAAAAGATTTTTTGTTTAAGCGAAAATAACACTACAATTCAATCTTTGATCCAACTAATTTTTCATTCAAGCTAAAAATTTTCATGTTCATTTAAATAAAATTATTTTCGCTTAAGCTAAATAATTATTTTCTTTTTTCTTTCCCTTATGGTTTCTTTAATATCTCAAACATAAATATTTATTGATAATGATGAGAATTTTGTAAAATTAGGATCACAAATCTACAATAATATGCAAACCTTTGCTTCATTTGTGTATTAAATATTATAAGTATTGACACGTATGTTGTAATAACGACGATCTACTTGTTTCACTAATTATTTAAATTATATAAACTAAGATATCATATGATGAGAAATTGAGAAGGGACTTCCTGCAGGTTGTAACATGTGTAAATATACGAGCTTGAATTGTAATGAACTTATCCTAATCCATTATTTTTAGATTCATTTGTACGTTTAAGTATTAGTTTGAATCAGATGTTAGTATATAATAAGATATGTTTAATACTATTCTTCTAAAAGATTTCGGTTAATATTTTGTTTGTTGAATTTTCTCTCTTTATATATATATAATGAAATGTTAATAAAAAAGTTGAATTATTATGATTTATAATTAAAATGTCTTCTTTTATATATTTTTACATATGTTATAAATATTTTTATGTGAGATTTGTGTTATAACTTGGGAGTATTGTGTACTTATGTACGATTTGTGTTATAACTTGGGAGTATTATGTACAATGTACACAAATAGATAAAGGTTTAGAAAAAAGTTCAGAAAAAAAATACGTGGAAGAGAATATATATACTATAAGTTATATTTCGAATTATTATAAACTTTTTACAAGTTTTCAAATGGATTTAGAGTATAGTAGATATATAGATATTTTTTTACAGTGTTATTTTATGTATAATACAAAGACAAACATTTTTTTTTCAACCAAGTTATTTTCTAATATAATAGAAATTAAACTATTCTATCCAAACTAAAATTTAAATTTGAAATATCTAAACTAATTTAGTTAAATAAAATTTTAAATTATCTTAAATTTTGAAATACGCATCCAAATGTACTATTTAAAAGAGAACCTATCGTTTCCATTTTATATACAAACTCACCGACATCAGTAACTGAAAACATCCGATTCGATATGTAGGGTATCAACTACCACAAATTTTAAATAGGAGTGGATTGTAAATAGTGTGTCAAACTATTACCACCCTTTTCATAAACATTTCCTGACAATTGTTTTAAGTTGTTTGTATCAGTTTCTTTACAAAAATTTCTAAAAATATGAAAAATATTAAAATCAAATTCATCATATCAAAATTAATTTAGGAAAATTTTAATTGATAGAAAATTTGTATATATTTTATATTTTTTTAATTCATACATAAATTAATTTTAACTTATAAAAATGGTAATTATATATATATGGTTTAGGTTTAAGGTTTACATATATTTTAACAAAGATTTTTAGGAAAATAAATAAATAAAATAATAAGTTAATTTGTAGAAACTTTCCCTATATTTTTTTAGTGTTTTAAGCATGAACTAATTTAAAATTTTGGATAAACTCATTTAATTGTTTTCTTTTGTTTACTTTGCTTTTCGATTTTAGAAGTCCCTGTAAAAAGGTTTATTTAAATAAATTTTAATTTCACTCATAGTATTATGATTATTGCTAGCCCATATAGAGTTTAATAGACAAGTAAGGATTATAATCATTATGCGAATCCCAACTATCTCAGCACTACACAGATAAAAGAATTGTAAGATTGTACACAGAGTTAATGACAGAATTAAAAGGACATTTTAGTTTAAATATGTTAATCTTAATAATATAAAATGCATACAACTTTTATGTAATCCATCACAATTAATTCTTTAATAAACAAATCATATTATTTTTCTTAAACTAATATGATAATTAACTTCTTAATTATATTACATTTTTTTTATTTTTTATAACTCTATTTTAAATTATTAATTATGATTGTTCAAACTTCAAGTTGGTTAAATACCATCCTTAAGATCAATCAATACATTTTTACAATTTTGAGCCACATCCACAGTTGGAAAATTTTTACAATGTATTGTTGAGTCATTGCACTGTTGGGTCATTAGAATATAAGTTTGTTTAAGTTATATATTGCCTTTAAATGTGCACCCAAGTCAGAGGAACTATCATACTCTCTTTTATTTATTTATATATATATATATATATATATATGGGGCATTTCCATTTGTGGAGAAATGTGATGCTCATGGTTTTTGGGGTGAAAGGAGGAAAACTATTAAGACTTCTTTGAATAAAATCGTTCAAGAGAGATGTTGATCCTGACCTGAATCAATCTCAAGATTAGATGATAACAATACGGTACCTTAGAATTTGTAGATTCATCACACTTTTATGCTAAAAAAACCTATAAATAAACGACTTTAATATTTCAATCTCAAATATATTGAAATAACATGTTAGGGTGAATAATTTAATATATGATGTTTTATAGAATTCAAAACTTTTTCATAATTTTGTCTTTAAAAACTATATTAAAAAGTTAAAAGAAAAAGAATGTATTTAATTGTCTTTTTAGCTTGCTTGAATTATAAACTATGTAAGTAAGACTATTAACTAAATAAAGATTAATCTTCCGTTTGGGTAAATCGATGTGACATTGATTCCACCTTTTCTCACTTCCATAGCATAAACACGAAGGAATGTTCCATTTTAGAAGAAGGTACAATTTATATATTTAAAAATTGAAATGGAAGCACGAGGAACAAGTGGTCCATTCATCCTCTATCCCAAGCCGGAAAACGAAGTACGAGAGACTTTCTGCATGTTTGGATTGAATTTAAAACTTTCAAATTTTCAATGAGAAAAATGAAACTATTTATCCAACTTCAGTTTAAATGTTTAGCATATCTTCATATGTGAAGTTCTGACATCAACAAACTCAATTAACGGCTTACCTTCTGATTTCGATAAAATTTTGATGATACAAAGCTAAATATTTCAACTGAAAACAATTCCATGGATTGATTTTCAATTGAAATACATTAAACTAATATTAAACATTAAAAAGATCAAATTTATAATATAAATTGATTTTGTTGAAAACACTTTTATCATTATTTTTATAAAACAAGCTTTATATTTAAAATACAGAAATATATAAACTTTGTATATTGTATTAAAATAATAACAATTGAGCATAAAAACGTAAGAACTTTAATTTTTTATGAAAAATACTATAGAAAAAATTATACTTTTATTTTGCTTAAAAATGTTTAATAAAAGAAGATTGAATTATAAAGTAGTAGTAAATAAAAATTAACACAAACATAAAATAATACCATAGTCAAAGTAAGAACAATATGAAACTTTAAAAAGGTACGAAATATATAAACAAAAGAAATTACTAATGATATAAAAAATTGTATAAGAAACCTATATAATTGGTGATTACGAACATAAATATTACTATTTTTTTATTCTCATTTTAGATGTTTATACATATTTTGTACAATTAAAACTCTATATAAAAATTATATTCAACCAGTAATTTTTTTAATCAGCATATTCAACCAGTAATTTTTTTAATCAGCATATTCAACCAATCATTTAATTACAATTTCTATTCTATATTTACGGAAGGTTCATTTGATGGTATTTGCAAAAAGACATGTCCACTAATCAGTTTCAAAATTTCCATGTCTTTGTTAGCGTCCTTTTTGTATTAAAATGAGTAAACCACTGTCTTTTTTTTTTTTATACCTTCAGGTAAGTTTCAGTTCGGTTTATTTATTAAGAATTCTACCAAAACAATCAATTCACGCTACCCATAACATATCACTTTTAATTCTCTTTAACCATATTATTTCGATAAAAATTCACCACATCTAACATTTTTATCATTTATTTATTTTATTAAATTAAAATATAAAAATGTAACCCTTTTTCATCCATAATAAAGCTATTAACCAACAAATATTACATATTTTAATTGATAAAATCGTATTCATTACCAACAATGACTATTCATTAAACCGATAAATTTAAAAAACTGACACGGTCAAACTTTTTTAAAAATGAAGCGACTTAACACAAGAATGTGGTTTTAAAATTAAAGAATTTAATTGAGCGTTTCATAAATAAATGAACCAAATTAAAATATTAACAGAAAAAAGTAATTAATTGTTTTGGAATTACAGGAGGAGAAAAGCGTCATTGGAGGAGTGAGAACGAAAAAAAGAATAAAAGGAAAGGGTATTTTGGTCACGCGGTTTTTAAGTAAACAGGTAGAAACAAAGGCTACACAAAAAAGCAGGGCCTACAAGTACAAGCATGAAGTGTCTGTTTCCAAAGACGCGAAATGCCTAAGATCTCACCTCAAAATAAACTAACCTCGAAAAAATTCTTCACATCTCACACACCAACAACGCTGTCTCTCTCTATTCTTCTCCCTTACACACTCTTTCTCCGCGTCTCTCCTCAGAACCAGAAGAAGAAGCTCTGGGGAAACCGCAAGAAGAAAAGGAAAAAAAAACCTCTACTCTAGCCAAAACCCTCTACCCCATTATGCCATGCTTCACACCACACCCTTCTCTTCTCCTCCTTCTCACCCTTCTCCTATCTCTCTCATTTTTCTCTCTCTCCACCGCCGCCAAAACCTCATCTTTCCATTCCCTACGTGTTCCAGGTTTTTTTTTTTTTTTTTTCACTTTTCTTTGCCCGTTTTCGAAGTTTTGATTTTTCTGAAAAGGGTGTGATTTGTTCGTGTTTTTGTTTTCTGGGTGTTTTTCAGATGGAGTTGAGGGTGGTGGTGAGGGAGAGTACCAGAAGGTGCTACCGTGGAAAACGAGGAGATCGATGGCCGAAGATGCTCCGAGCAACACGTCTCTGATATTGGCTCAGAGAAGAACGACAAGGAAGGACCCTTTGGACAACTTTAACCGTTACACCGGTGGTTGGAATATCAGCAATCGCCACTACATTGCTGTCGGTTCCTACCTAACCTTCAATAACCACCACTCATGACTTTTTTTTTTCTTCTTCTCAAAATCATGCTTTTTATGGGTGTCGTTTGTTTCCGTGTACGGTTTGAATATTTGGATAAATTTAGCGAGAAAGCAAGAAGATAAAATATTTTTTATTTGTATGAGCTAAACTCGATTTATGCATTTTGAGTTTTCTGAGAAGAGGGATGAGAAAACTTTTACAAAACAATCGGTGTTTATATTGACAGTGACTCACTTTCAGTTCTCACCTAACCTTCAATAATCACGCTTGACCATTTTTTTGATTTGTTTCCAATTTTTTTATTAGTTTTTTTGGTTTCAAGTTCTGGGTAAATTTCCCAGCTAGAAGAAAATAAGAAGACAAGCTTAAATAAATCGACTTTCTCTTTTAAATTATTAAAATCAATTTATGTATTTCAGATTTTTGAGAAGAGAACATCTATCAAATTTAATGGAATTTAACTTAGGAGCGACTCAAAGTATTTTACTTCTATCATTTCTTACATAGTAGAGAGAGTAGCTCAAGATTTCTATGCTGTAATGTTTTGACTGTTTTGGAACTACTAATGATGTTTAGTTTACTTGTTGGCTTTTGGTGCAGTCTGTTGTTTTCACTGCGGTTCCCTTCTTTGTTGTTGCTGCGGTCTGGTTTGTGATTTTTGGGCTCAGTTTATCCATAATCTGTTTGTGTTACTGCTGTTGTCCAAGAGAGCCTTATGGTTATTCACGTTTGGCCTATGCTTTATCCTTGATCCTCCTCATCCTCTTCACCATTGCAGCAATGTATCTCTCTTTCTCTGTGACATCATATGTTATCTTTGGTTCATATGACTTTTAAGGTTCTCTAACTGTGTGTGCTTGGTTGTGTTAGAGTTGGATGTGTCCTTCTTTACACTGCTCAGGGGAAGTTTCATGGGAGCACCACAAGCACACTGGAATACGTGGTGGGTCAGGCAGACTTCACCGCTGAAAACCTCAGGAACGTGTCAGATTATCTTGATGCAGCTAAGAAGATTGGAGTCGATGCCGTTTTTTTGCCTGCTGATGTTCAGAAGGAAATTGACGATATTAAGACTAAGATTAATTCTTCTGCTGCAGAACTTTCCAGCAAGACTAAAGATAATTCAGAGACAATTAAAGATGTCATAGATGCAATGTTAGTACACTTGGAAATCTTGATTTGATTTGAGGTTTTAGAATGTCTTTTTTGCTGACAATTATATTCTTTTTTGCTGACAATTATATACTGTGTGCTGTAGGAGACTGGCTCTGGTTATTCTTGCTGCTGTTATGCTCTTTCTTGCTTTTGTTGGATTCTGTACGTTTCTTTTGTTGTTTTAATACCTGTTTCTGTTTTGATTTTCTGGCTCTATGATAAAGATTTTTTGTCGTCTCATTTGATTGTTTTTGTGGTCAAAACTTTCTGCAGTATTATCAATATTTGGTCTGCAAGGTCTTGTATACTTGTAAGTTAATTGAGCATTTTTCTACATTTTTTTTTTTTACTTCTGGACTTTTTAATTCCTAATGGTTTGTCCCATCTAATCACCAGTCAGTAAGTCATGTTCTTTTAATGACTGCAGCTTGATCCTCATTGGTTGGATTCTTGTTGCTGGCACATTTATACTTTGTGGTATATTTCTCTTTCTTCACAAGTAAGTTCCTCCTATTTTGTAGAATTTATGTTGAAATTTTTATTTTTCTCCTTTGCGGTTGCTCTGTTAACTTGTTGATTATGAGTCACTTAGTTTTCACCTAGGAACAAATCTGGGATCTCTTATTTCAATGCTTAGCGGCCTTAGGATTTGATCCTGGCTGCTGATTGGAAGTCTTGATTTAACATTAAAGCCTTTTGTCTATATGAAATCATCATGCCTGTCCTTTTATTTTGCTGTGCTTGTCCAAAGTAAATGGATTCGTTGTGAGACTTAAAAATGGAAAAGCTTTGCAATTATAAGAATTTCCTTTGAATATATATGTATGTGTATATATGTGTGTGTGTTTGGTTTGTGTTTTGAAAAGCAGATAATATTCTTGAATGTGATAGGAATTTTGAAGCTGTAAGAAAGAATTAATTTTAAGACTTCAGATATTGAAGTTACTTATTGAGGTTTTTTTAAATCAATAGAGCTTAAAAAGATATTAATCATTTATGATGATGACATGCTTTGGTTGTGATAGCTAAAGTGGTAAGGTTTTTCTAATTTTCAAAATGAGACAAAAAGCAGGACATTAAGGAGTACATTGTCACATGTTTTTGGACTGTCTGCTCTTCCTTTATTTTGTTATAATTTAAATATGCTACCTTTCCTAAATGAGAGGGTGAATAGTTAGAATCTAAGGAATGGGCTTTTGTTACTTATAAAATCACTAGTTCATTGTTTCATTTGCACAACATAGTTCTAAATGAGATTAGAAGATTTGAGTCTTGGCAATTGAAGCTGTATATTTCCATCAAAGCAGAACAAAATCTTCCCGAATGCTTTGTTAATTAGTTTAGTGCTTTGAAGATCCTAAATTTTTAAATTCTCATGAGAACAATCATTTTAATAAACTGTCTTTATGTCATTTGAAGTCCATTTTCTGCTATAATCATTTGCGTTGCACATATATAACAAAAAGCTATTTTATTGCATATTTGCACCAGTGTGGTTGGAGATACATGTGTTGCCATGGATGAGTGGGTGCAGAACCCTACTGCACAGACAGCCTTGGATGAAATTCTTCCGTGCGTAGACAATGCAACTGCCCAGGAAACCTTGACAAGAAGCAGGGATGTGACTCATCAGCTTGTTATATTAGTTGACAAAGTTGTGAACAATGTCACAAACAGAAATTTCCCACCTGCTGCTGGCCCCTTGTATTACAATCAATCAGGCCCCTTGATGCCTCTTCTTTGTAATCCATTTAATGCTGACCTCACTAATCGGACGTGTGCATCCGGGGAAGTTCCTTTGGACAATGCTGCTGAGGTAAGGCACTATTTTAACATTGTCTAGACATGCATTCATAAGATCATGTTTTTGAGAACATTCATGATAGAAAAAGGGTAATGATAACATATTATCTGAAACAGGTGTGGAAGAACTATACCTGTGAGGTTTCTTCATCAGGCATTTGTAGGACACCTGGTAGAATGACTCCGACCATTTACGGGCAAATGGAAGCTGCATTGAACATAAGCTATGCCTTGTACCACTATGGTCCATTTTTGGTTGATCTACAAGACTGCACTTTTGTGCGGCAAACATTCACAGACATCAGCAACGATCACTGTCCTGGCCTGCAGACAAGTAGTGAATTGATTTATATAGGATTGGTTTTGGTGTCTGCTGCTGTTATGCTGTCTTTGATATTCTGGGTCATCTATGCAAGGGAGCGGCGGCACCGTGTTTATACAAAACACTTCATTGACGGCTAAATGTGTTTAGGTACATTGTCCTTCTTCTGTACATTTGAGTTATAGATGATTTCATCCTCAGTTGAGTCTGTTGTTTCATGTGATGTCTGTAGAGTTATTCAACTTACAATTACACCCTTACATGAGTTGAGATGTGTCAAAGAATTCGAGGAAACCCCTTATATTATATGCTACTAAAGTAATGGTGTGTTTTGCTCTCTTTACTTTCAAACTCAGACTTCATTTGTTCAGTGCAGAGCAGCTACTCCATTTTCTTTTCAAAATTTACTATTATATTCAAAGTTTCTTTCATAGATTATATATACAAACGCTTTCCATATATCAACTATATAACCAAATTTATCGTATATACATCAGAGTTACTTGTGGGTAATATATGTCTAAATATTTGCGATTCCTCTGTTACAACATTCAGTGCACTCTCTCTCTTCTTTTCCTCATGCTAAGAAATACACATACATTTCAAATAAAAACATCCATCCAACACTTGTTAAAAATACTTTTATTTCTTCAATTTTTCTTTTAAAGTTAATATATTATAAGTCACGTCATACATATCTTTCAAGTGTTTTTACTATTATTTGAGTATACGTCTATCAGCATACCCATCATATCGACTCATTTATCTCTTGTTTCTGTCTCTTGGTTATAGGTAGGATTTGGGTGTAAATCAATATTTTAGTATTATATAAACGGCAAATTTTCCAATTTGGTGCAATATTTTTATAGAACTAGCGAAATACATTGATTTTAAAAGTTATATGGATACACTAGGAATTGGATCACAACTTTTAACTCTTTTTTTCCAATTTTTTGATAGCGTGATTTTGTATAATTTTTTAATTAATCATATAAATGGAATAGATATGTTCTAACTCAGTTTTTATTTTTAGATGTTGTTTATTGAGGAAATGATTATATTTTTAAAATTTTGTATTGAGTGGAATTTGAACAAAATAATGAATAAATAATATTTTATTAATTTGAATAGAATTTTATATCTCATCAATTCTTTCAATTATTTTTTCTTATCCCATAAGCATGTATACTCCAAAAAGAACCAAAATATCATGGAATTGGTGGAAAAAAACAATTGTTTCTTGCAATCACGACTCCAATAAAGAAATAAAAACAAGTAAAAGTCAAGTTACTCAATGATACACAAAAATCCCATTTTCTATTGAACACCCATCAACATCAATATATGATATTTTTATTTTAAATTATAAATATAAAATAATTTAAGATTAATCGACGAGAAAAGTAAAAATATTATTATCTTGTTTGGTGTTTGAAGAATATAGAAAAGTTGGAGGTTTCCTATAACATTTTCCTTCCTTACAATGTTGTAGTTATAAAGAGAGGTTACTCATACAACTTACTCGTATTGATAATATTCATAAAATACCCATTTTAAAAAAATTTCTTAAAAAATTCTCGAATTGAAAAAATTTCGTATATAAACACTCTAGACTCATCCCCATGCATTCACCGCCCTTCTTCTTTTTATCTCTTAAACCAAATTAAGAAAGCGTTGGAAATGGAACCTCAACTCCTCTGTTTCTTCCTTTCACACCTTTACTCTACTTGTTACCAGTAACTATCTTTTAAATTAATAAAATAGTTTATTAAAATTATAATATTTATATTTGAAATTTATTTTTTAAACTTTTTGTCATATCAAATTATCTATTAAATTATTATAATTAATTTTATTTAACATATCTTTTTAATGGATAATAAAATTAATCTGCACTAAAATTATTAATATTATTCTATTTGATATATTGTATTTGAAAACTAATTTATTCTTTTATATAATTAAAAATGTTAGTTGATATATCATTTTCTAATCATATAATTTCTTTTAAGGTTTTTAATTATAAAAAAACATTTAAATAATCAAGATCCAATAATTTTAATTTTAATGTTTTAATTCTTTTTTAAAGTTTGGTTATCTTTTTTTCAAAGTATACTATCCAATAATTTTAATTTTTTAATACTAAATAAAAAATAAAAAATATTTTTACATATTATAAATTGTTTAAATTTATTGTGGAGTGTAGTAATTGTTTTATTTAGAACATAAAAAAAATCAATTCCAAATAATTCTTAAAATGATTTTATAATTTCATTTTAATACTTTCATTAAATTATTTTTTTTACGATTAATTTATTTTTCACCAAACTTATACTATATATTATATCTATTCCAGAAGTAATATCTTTAGTAAAAATCAATATATTTTTAAATTTATTTTCTCTGTATCTTTAAAGAAATGAAAAGGATTTTTTAACTGTTTAATAATTATATTAATACACATTTTTTATCGTAAATTTTTACCGGCATAATGATAAAACAAAATTTGAATTAGGTAACGAGGTAATGATAAATTCAATAACTATAAATTAAAATAACGTCCATTCAGAATATGAGGAAGTTTTTTTAATAATTTGAAATCCACTTGTCTGATACTTCAATTCATCTAAATTTGAGTTCTAGTTTCCTGCTGACAATACCATTTGGTACATCTCAAGCCACCAAATTCCACATTAGTTTAGGTGCATGTTGCTTCAATAAATACCAAATAAAGACCTTCATTGACTACACATCTGTCTCCATCTGCCTGCAGGCAATAATTCATGCACGTCCATATTTAACGAAATAGCTTAATAAAACACTTATTAATAATAATATATTCCTATGAATTTCTCCACATATTTATATAAGTAGAAAATTAAAAGGTAAATTATATTGTAACTGGAATAATACCTTCCTAGGTCCTTCATCATTGTGTATATGGCTAGTAGGATTGTGTCACTTGCTAGTAATCTGTGATATAAATTGTTTCTCATATCTTGTGGACTGGTTGTTGTGTAAAGGGTTGTAATATCCCTTTTAAACTTTCCATACTACTTTTACAAAGTAACGTTATTTTGATATAGTTTCACCTATCTTAGTTTCTACGGCGTTACTAATATATATATATATCACTATCAAAGGAGGTAATCAGTTTTGGTGTCATTTTTTAGTTAAATAATTTTTTCTAACACTGATAGAAGTGTAAATGTTATGTCATAATAAGTTAATTATCCCAAACATATTATGATAAAGTGTTTAAGGATTCATGCTATGCTTAATAATATAAAGTTCTATTATTCATAACTTGAAGTACAAAGCACACGTTTTTCGGTTCTACATTACGCATCCATGATACTCTTATATTGGCCATAGCAAGGTAAAGAAATGCTTGAAAAGAAGAACCAAGAGTAATCCTTGCCAGCAGGATATGTAAACTAAACTACAGTCTTAGCATGACAATGGTAGCTGTTACACCTCTTATTTTTTCATAACATCAGAAGTGGGTGCTTCAGTTGGAACCTGGAGGGTACTTTGGGTGTGGTGGCTTCTCTACTGGCGGCTTGTGAACTGGTGGCTTGTAAACTGGAGGCTTGTGAACTGGTGGCTTGTAAACTGGGGGCTTCTCATATTCAGACTCATGCACTGGTGGCTTCCCATATGGTGGCTTGTGCACTGGTGGTTTCTGAACTGGGGGCTTGTGAACTGGTGGTTTTTCTACTGGAGGCTTGTGAACTGGTGGAGACTTATAAGTAGGGGGCTTCTCATATTGAGACTCATCAACTGGTGGCTTCCCATATGGGGGCTTGTGAACTGGGGGTTTCTCTACTGGTGGTTTGTGAACTGGGGGCTTATACACTGGTGGCTTCTCAACTGGGGGCTTGTAAACTGGTGGTTTTTCTACTGGGGGTTTGTACACAGGTGGCTTCTCAACTGGTGGTTTCTTAATGGGAGGCTTGTACACAGGAGGTTTATCTGCTGGGGGCTTCTCATAGTTAGCAAGCCCTTGAGGGGCCAGAACCAGAGCTGCAAGGAGCAGAACTAGGGAGCTTAAGGAAGCCATGTTCTTCATGTTTTAGTTGCTGAGTGACACAACCAATGCTTGCTATGTATTTATACTAGTTAGGGGACTTACTGTTAGATACATGTCTCAGTCTGCTAGTTATTCCATGACGCACTATCTAGATACCTCTCTGTACAAGGTCAATCTTTGGTATGGATTTTCAATAAATGTGTATCTGTTTTTGTCTTTTTTAGCTGCCAATTTGGAAATTAAGCGAGAACACTTACCTTTTTCACTATTTTTTTCATTTTTTTTCAATGCACCGACGTGCTACTTCCTTTGGAGGGAGTTAAAATTGTGGGGTTATAGTTCCTATTACTATGAACGCACTCCAAATAATTGAGTAGTAGCTAGTTCAAGTTTTGCTTCTCGATTGCTTTACCAATATAAAGAAAAAGTGACTTCGCAGGAGACACTTTAGTTTGATCACATCTGCTATGTTTGGTTGGTAAAGTAAGACTCGTGCATTATAATATAGGGAAAACTACATTTACTAAAAGTGCTTAGACACAATGGTACGTAAGAAAAATGAGTTTCAAGAAATAAACCTAACACGGGAATAGCTTTGGAAAAGCAAGAATTCCCTTGGGATCGTTGTAATATATGAATGCAACTTAACATCAGTTGAAAACTAGGGCACATGTATATGCAGATATATGTATCTACTATGAGCTGCAAGCATATATTTTTGCGAAAAAATTGTGTTGCTATATTGGAATTAGTAACTTGTTGATTAGATTCACGTGGTTTGATTTCGTGTTAAAGTTGGTCAGCAAATTTCATTCTTTTCAACCATTTTGCTAGAAAAGTCCATACACGAGATTGATAGCGGGAAAGTGCGCACCATAAATAAAAAAACAAGTGCAGACCTAACAAATACCAATGTATATATAATCGACTCAACCATTATCCTTCTTTATTTAGTTCATTTAAAATCGAAATAAATATTTTAATACCTTTTTTCTAACTCGCAAGTTGCAAATTATGCTGTCACTAGAGCAAAATCACCATTTTACGTGTAAATAATATTTTTTTCAAACAAGTTATGTCGAATTGGTAGCAAAATAATAAATCAGCAAGCAATTTTTATATTGGGTTCTTGAGCACGAAGTCAGTACTACTTTAGTTGGGGTAATTAAAAAAATATAAAACTATAAAATAGAATAAATCTAAAAAATATAACAAAATTAAAATACTGAAAATTAATAAAAAATGAAAAAGTAAAAAATATTATTTTATATGAAAAGTAAATGTTTACTATTCAGCCGTACAAAAATATGACAATTTAAAAAGATTTTAGTTTTTTTGTCTTACATATATCCAACTTTTAAAAAATGTTAAAAAAATAAAGAAAATGAATGAATTAATTATTTTTAAAATACAACTGTGATTTAATATAAGATAAAAAAAAACACTCTATGACATCCATTCTTATGTACAAAATTGATGTAATTTTTAAAATATTTTTTAAATCAAATAAAATTATATAAAATATTAAACTGTTCTTAACTAATTAATTTTAAAAAAGATTATTTTTAAGAATATTTATATATATTTTTATTCACAATAGAAAAAAGTAGGATGGTCTATATCTCTTCTGAAAAATGGTGATTTTCACGCATAGAAATTATCTTTTGTTCTTTTATCGGCAAAAGAATAAATAAATGTATTTATATTAAAACATTTGGAATGCCCTAACTCATTTTGACATTATATACATTCCTTGTTACCCATCCGTAACTCATTTATTCTCCCCTCTTGTATTGGTCTTCAAGATTTTCTACAGTGTTGTTCATCGTGAGATTGTTGTAGACAATGACCTCAGTTTTAGATTAATGTGAAGTAGCACTCTGATTTTCCTTGCATTCACAGCTCCACAACATAGTAGTTCTCCTTTGTTGACTGCTATATGTTCATAGCAGCATGAATTCTATTTGATGTTATCTTCACTCCGCTATATCCTTTGTGTATACTTCTTCATATCATACTCCCCTGTTTCCTTATATATGCATAGATGTTGCATCGAGACTGAGATATTCGATAGACAACTAATATCTCTCACTTTAAAACTGAAGGTCAAAAATAAAATAAAAATCCAAGAGTGACATAATATGATGAAGATTCTTTTTAAAGTTCAAATGAAAAACAAATTCGCAACTATTTTTACCTGGATAAAGATTGAATGTATTCAAGGTTTACAAGTTTAGTAAAAAAAAGTAAGAGACTATGATAACTCAGAAAAATATCAAGATAAAAAAAGTTTGATCTATTTAACCAAGATGTATTTGATCATCATGAAATTTTATCAGAATATAATTATTCAGAATTCTATTAAAATAAATACATAATTCAATCGAGATATGTTAATAATTTAGAATAATACCAATATATTTACAAAATTTCATAAGGTTACACCAATCACTATAATAGTCAGTGCTCTCGTCCCAAGTCTCCGATTAAGCCCAAATTCATCTTGTGAGATTTTCGATTCTATGTTCGCTGTGCTCATGTCCACCCATTTTTAGTTGTTTCCATTTGGTGTATAATTTTTGTTGTGGCCCATTTTTTGTCCACGTTTTGAGCCACATATTTAGCCAACTTTGCGCCCAGCCCACTTTGATTGGAACGTTACATTTGTATTTTCCCCCAATACCCCTTTCATTCTTTCCCTTTCTTTCACATGTTGATTCATTTCACATTTGCCTCCATTTGTCTTTGCCTCTTTCAATTGAGTCCTTTCATTCTGGTTCTTGGTTCTTTACATAGTTTTCCCCATTTTGATTCTCACAGTTGCATTTGCATTAATTAAATCTCTGATTTAGGTTTCCTTCTCAAGCGTCATACAATATACACATTTTTTTAACATAAAGTTGATGTCACTAATATCATATTTCAGAAATATTTGTGCCTCCCTTCCTTTGTATTATGAACAAAATTAGAGAAAATGTCTAAGAGCTTTTATAAGATTTTCACGTGGCTTAGTCAACCATCTATGCAAAACTTTGAATGGAAATTATCTCTTGTATCCATGGTTCAACGAATCTTGGTGTATTGCGTTCCAGTCTCTTATAAAGGATATTTGATAATACTAAGACCAAGATATTTTATGGTCTTATATTAAATCACAATTGTATTTAAGAAAATAATAATTATTTTACTTTCTTTATATATTTAAACATTTTTTTTAAATTCTCGATTTATTTATGGGAAAAAACTAAAAAATTGTGCTAAATACCATCATTAACCACTTCTTCTGACACTGCAGCACACAAAGTTTCCTGACAAATATGCGTAGATTAAGAATTAATCAGGCGAGACAGTTAATATGAGGAGTCTTTAAAAGACTTTTCTATTCATAACTTGAAGCACGTATATCTTATCCATTTTACATTGATGCATATTTTTATCTTGGCTAGAGACAGAAAAAAAAAAGAAAAAGGTTGAAAGCAAGAAACTAAGAGCAATCCTTTCGATTATTTGCATTGGTAGTAATAGTTTTGCCTCTTATTTAGTATACACTTAGTACGCATCTTACCATCATGCATCAGAAACGGGTGTCATCAGTTACGGTTTCCCATATGGTGGGTTGTGTGGCCCGTAAAATCCTGGGTTAACTGGAGGACTTGGTGTCCCGTAAGCTATCGGAAGCTCGTCATGTTGAGACTCATGCACGGGTGGCTTTCCGTACGGTGGCTTGTACACCGGTGGTTTCTCAACTGGGGGTTTGTTCACAGGTGGTTTTTCTACTTGGGCTTCATAAACAGGGGACAGAACCAGAACTGTAAGAAGCAGAAGTAGGAAGCTTAAGGAAGTCATGTTATTCATGTTTTAGTTGCTGAATAATAAATAAAACCAATGCTTGGCTTTTATACTAGTTAGAAGCCTTAATCATAAGTGCCCTAGTTATGTTTATGGTCATGTTGGGACCTTTGCAAAGCCTCAATCTTTGGTTTTAAATTTCAATTATTATGTGGAAGATGCTGTCTTCTTGTAGCTGCAAATTTTGAAGTTAAACGTTAACATTGACAAGTATAAATGTCAGTGGGAAGATTTTTCTCATTTTCCACACACCGATTGGGATAATTTCAAGTGTCACACCGAATAATTGAATATTCTCGGAGAGTAGATAGTAGTTAGTGTCATTGTTACTATTCAGTCTTCGCATGCTACACTGAATTTAATTAAAATCAAGATTGTCATATACTTAGTAAAATCATAAATTGTTGTCTTAATTTAATTTTATTTTAATTAAAATTAAAATTTGTTCCATTCAATTAAGAAGTAAACATGTAGTAGAAACAAAATCTTACATTTTAACTGGGTTTAAAAAAGACTCTTAGTTTTTATTTAGATTTATAATTTGTTTCAAATTTTAATTACATTAATTTTATTTGAATAATAATTTTATTTCAATTGAAATTAAAATTTACATTCAGTAATTAAAATTAAAATTAAGTTTAGACTGAATTCATAAAAAAGAAAATAAATAATTAGTAAAAGAAAAAAAACTCATGATTACATACTTTTATTATTCTATTTAATAATTTTTAAGATTTTGTTGTTCTATGATTTTGCGTAAAATTTAAATCACAAATTTAAATCACAAATAATATATATAATTATATATTTTACAATTAAAATATCAATTTTAATTATTTTACTAATCTACATATTTACATATATGTAATTTTGTTGCTGGCTATATACACATCTATCTACTTAAGCTTACACAATGGTAATATAAATAAAACTTTACTTAGTAATATATAAGTTTACACCATAATTAGTGATTTAGTACAACTTTTTTTTAAGAAAGAAATCTACCACGCAAACTTTTGAATGCTACTAGATAAGAGGTTTAAACTAACGCCCATATATGCTCTCATAGCTTCTTCCTGCACCTTCGTAATTTGAAAAATATAAAAATATTCTTTCAAAATTTGTATTTTGATTTAAGTAATTTGAAATTTTTCTAATTTCAAAAAAATATAAAAAAATATATTTCAAATTACAATCTGAAATACAATCTAATTATAAAGTCTAAAATGTATTCTGATTACACGATTCATAATATAAAAGATTATTTAATCTGAAATATAAATTTTTATATTTTAAATTACAAGATATGAAATACAGTTTGGTATTTCAGATTTTAAAATATAAAATTTATATTTTAGATTATATAATATGAAGTAAAAAAAATTAAGAGGAGTGAAATTCAGAAGATGAAGAAAATAAAATGATATTTTAGTTATTCAATTCAATGGAGGTGCAGGAAAAGAGTACGAAGGTGCAGGAAGAAGCTGTCATATGTAAACTGCTATAGCTGAAAGCGTGCACCATTTGGCTCAAAACTATGACCGAACAAAATCCTTTTCAACCATTTTGATCTTCCTCTGATATTTCTAGCTCCATTTCCTTAGCTATTTCTTCTTTATATTCTATTTTGTTTTATGTAGAAAAATGATGACCTGATCATGGGGTTAAGTTCTTGAGTTTGGCATAGAAGATTTGGACAGTAGTAAAAGAGGATGGTTAATTTCATTGGAGGAAACTCAAGAGTTGTCTTCTAGCCTCACTTTTCCAACTTGATGCTGTGTATTTGGCAGAGTAAAAAGGAATAAAGGAGAAAAAAAATTGTTTGGTTGAAACAATGTAAAGAATATTAATTTTTTAAAAATGGTTTTTATTTATTCTTATATTATTTTTTAATTAAAAAAATAGTTCTATAATTAATTATAGATGTCCATAATTAATAAGCATTCCAAATATGTATTTAAGCAACATAATTAGTTGGGTTCATTATGTTGTTCTGTGTGCCATAGTTCCACACTTTTCAACTAGTCTATGGAAGTCTATGGAATTTTTTCTTCTCAATGCTTCGCATTTCATTTAAACCAAAGCATTTTTTTCTTAACTTAAAAGTATTGAAATTACCTCTTACATAATTATAGACTTTTTTTTTAATCATGGTTATAATTACCTCTTACATAATTATCAAATTTTTAATTACTTCCCCATAATTTTGTCTACTACCAACCGATGTTTTTTTTTATAATAACTTGTTTTTTTATTCCAATAATATATTATAATAACATAAATTTGTTCTTAGAGTAGTAATATGTAAAGACCTAGAAAACAGTATTAAAAGTAGAAAAGTAGAAGTGATATTAATAAAATGATATCTCAATATTTTGTTATTAAAATGAAAAAGTTCATATAAATAGGCAAGTCAATTATTCAGATTTTATTCATTATAAGAAAGTTAAATTACCGACGAAATTTTATCGATGAAACTTTATCCGTAGGTAAAATATCATTATTGACGATTTTATCGACGGATTTCTGAGTCCGTCAACGGACTCAGAACCGTCGATAAATTTATATACAATCAATTTATCAACAGATTTTGTGTGTTTCCGATAGATTTGTTTCGTCGGTAATTTTTATTATTTTGTAGTGATTTTTATAAAACCATCATCTCTCTAGAATATAATTTCCTTCTTATCCTCTACCTTTTTTCTAGAATTTTGGTTCTACCTCTCATGAGACTGATGAATGAAGGTCATTCCTAGACTCTTAGCGTCGAGTAGAGCAAGAGTGTAATCAAATTCTTGAATATAGTAAGTTTATTTTCTATTAATTTTTTTTTTAGTCAATCTTCAAATATTCTTAGATACTCTAGAAAAGTAACTTGCATGTGGTCTTTAAGACATCAGTGAGGGTCGTTGTTAGTTCATGATTTTAGTGGTGTAGTTTGATCATTGATCAGAGCTATGTGATGTAGGTTAGGAGATTTTATGTGATGTTTAGACTTTGGGAGCTATTTTGGAAAGTTCTCTACTCTAAACTATGTAAGAGAAATTAGTTGTATGTTTCACACTAATTATCTATCTTTAAATAAAATTCTAACTTAAATATGTAAAATGATTAATCATAAATGCTTAAGTTTTTTCTTGCTAGTCTAACTGGTTCTTGATCATGAATGAGCTGAATTATGTGATGATTAATGGCCAAATAGTCCTTTTAGGTTTAGGTTTAGTATGAAGATGCAGGAAGATACTATGGAGGTGCAGGAAGAAGCACTATGTTTCCATTTGGTGTATAATTTTTGTTGTCGCCCATTTTGTGTCCACGTTTTGGGTCATATATTTAGCCCAGTTTGCGCCCAGCCTAGTTTGTTTGGTCTGGTTGACCATTGGTTGGAACGTTACATTTGTATTTTCCCTCGATACGACTTTCATACTTCCCTTTCTTTCACATGTTGATTCACTTCACGTTTGCCCCTATTTGTCTTTGCCTCTTTCAATTCTGAGCCCTCTGATTCTGGTTCTTGGTTCTTTACATAATTTTCCCCCATTTGCATCCTCACAGTTACATTTGCATTAATTAAATCTCTGATTTGGAGTTTCCTTCTCAAGCGTCATACAATATACACATCTTTTTTTAACATAAAGTTGATGTCACTAATCTCAGATGTCAGGAATTATGAACAAAATCAGAAAAAATGTCTAAGAGCTGTAACAAAGTTTTCGCGTGGCTTAGTCGACCATCTGTGTAAAACTTTGAATGGAAATTATCTCTCATGTTCATGGTTCAACGAATCTTGGTGTATTGCATTCCAGTCTCTTATAAAGGATATTTGATAATATTTTTCCTAAAACAACTGGGTTGGATAAATATACTAAGACCAAGATATTTTTTGGTCTTATATTATATCACAATTGTATTTAAAAAACAATAATTATTTTACTTTCTTTATATATTTAAACATTTTTTTAAATTCTCGATTTATTTATGGGAGAAAACTAAAAGATTGTGCTAAAATGTGTTAACCATAAAAGATTGTTCAAATGATGGTATAAGTAGGGTTGGATACATTGTCACACGCCAACACTTTCTCACCCTAGTTAGGCCTTCCACAAGAAGCATGTGCAATATGTGAGTACTATGGTTGTAATTGTGGTGCACATAAATTTGGTTAAGTATTTCTGAAATATTGTTAAACATGTACAAAGATTTATGCAATGTTGTTAAACATGTGAAAAGATACAAGTGTAGTTCAAAATTGAAGGTAATTTTCTCTAAATTTGTATTAATAGAATATTTTCTATGTAATAACTTTATAGGACTATTATTTCAGGAGTACTAAATTCTCAAATAACACATTATCACTTGTAATTGATTTTGAAACTGAACGGGGAAATATATACTTGATCTAAATTCATTTCCACTGAAATTTAAGTCCTTCGTATCTTGCTGAAGCTAAAGTTATCACTTTGCTGTGAAAATGGAAGTAATTGTAATTTACTGCAACAATTACATACATTTATATGTAATTGACATTTTTTTTCGCTACCGAATTAATTAAGGGTACGTTCGGAGAAATTTATTTATTAATATTTAAGAGAAGGAATAAAACCATATGTTTATATTTAAAATTAATTTATATATGTGTCAAAAACCAGATTTTGAATAAGTTAATATAAAATAATTTCGATAAATTAACTTTGTTTAACTAAACTTTTTTATTAAAATTTTTAAGAAAGAAAAATAAGAGAGAAAAATGAAATGAATTTCTGTGTAAGTTAAAAACATTTTATATATAAATCCATATGTAGAAACTCTGTTATATGGTTTTTATTATTTATTATTTCGTATATAAAATAATTTTAATTTAGGGAAAATTTCATTTTCTAGTTTTTTATTTTCCCCTTAAAATCTTTATGGCAAATTTTTATTTATAAGTTAAATTTATTTTACTAGAAATTGATAGTTTTTCCTTATTTTTTTTCTATGTTAAAGAATATAGATGGAGAACTTTGTAGCATATATACATATACTCTTAAAACTTTTTGACTCAGTTCAATCTCCTGCAACGTAATCTTATCTTAGTTTAGGTGCATGCACTTCAGTAAATACCAAACAAGAGACCTTCATTAACCACTTCTTCCGACACCGCTTTCACACAAAGTTTCATGCACCTCCGTGGCACGACAAGAATGTAGGAGATTGCGCAGGATTAAGAATTAATCAGGCGAGACAATTAATATGAGGAGTCTTAAGAGACTTTTCTATTGATAACTTGAAGCGCAGATATTTTATCCATTTTACATTCATGCATAGAGACGGAAGAAAAAAAAAGAAAAAAGAGGTTGAAAGCAAGAAAGTAAGAGTAATCCTTTGGATTATTTGTAATGGTTGTAATAGGTGTGCATCAGAAACGGGTGTCATCAGTTACGGTTTGGTGGCCCGTAACCTGGTGGGTCGACAACTGGAGGAGTTGGTATCCCGTAAGGATCCGGAAATACCTCGTCATATTGAGACTCATGCAGGGGTGGCTTTCCATATGGTGGCTTTCCATATGGTGCCTTATACACGGCTGCTTTCTCAACTGGTGCTTTCTCAATCGGGGTTTTCTTCACACCTGCTTTTTCTACTGCTGGGGCCCTCTCATACTTAGCAAGCCCCTCAGGGGATAGAGCCAGTGCCTTTTATACTACTTAAAGTCTTAGATTTTTGTTATTTTTATTTGAAGAAGTGAAGATAAGTTGAGATGGGTTGAGATGAAAATATCTCTTTATTTGGATCAGGAAAAAAAAAAGAATTGGTAATTAATACGATAGATATAATTAAAATTATAATTTTTTTAATTGATAAAATTAAAAGTTTATAAATTTATATTTATAATAAAAAATAATTAAAAATAAAATATAAAATTATTTGCTTTTGAAAAAATTGAAAATATAAAGTTAAATTTAATTTACAATAAAATATGATCAATCATATAAATGATTATTTTTTTATTAACAAAATTGTAAAAATATAAATTTGAGTTTAGGGTTTAAATTATTTTAATTTGAAATGTTATTAATTGTCTATTTTTAATAAAATTGTCAATTATTTTAAAATAAAAAATAAATTATTATTATTATTATTATTACTATTCTTATTATTCATTTATCATCTAAGTTACACTGATATTTTGATATAGTCTTATACATTCATAATTCATAATTATAAATATTTATGATTGTTTAGTGTAAATTATACATTTATGGAAGACAATCGATTATCCGTAAAAAGATATATACATAATTAATTATTCATTACATAGGATAGATTATATGTATATTTTTTTAACGTTAAAATCATATTTTTATGCTTTTTGTTAGGACTTTGAATTACTTTCTTTGTCGTTGCAAATTTTCTTCTTCACTTTTACGTATGCAAATCAAAACACATCTTCAGAAATAAACGCAGATACAACTCCCTTTTCTTTCCTGAGTAACCGTGAAACGTGAAACCTTTCAAGCAAACAGAACCCTTAAAGCAAACAGAGTGTTAATGATAAGTGTAAATATCAATCTACTAGATATTTCTATGCTGCGCTGGCATTGAAAGGTGAGTCTTTGGTGTTAAATTTCAATTATTATCTAGAAGATGCTGTCTTCTTGCAGCTCCAAATTTTAGAGTACATGCCAGTGGGAAGATTTGTCTTATTTTCCACACACCGCGACGTGCTGTCCCTCTAATTTTGGGATAATTTCAAGTGTCACACCGAATAATTGAATAGCCTGGGAGAGTAGATAGTAGCTAATGTGTGTTTGCTCATTGTTACTGACAAAGAAATTGAGTCTTCACATGGGACACTGAATTTAGATATTTAAGCCAAATTAGAGCCTTTCTATATATATATATAATTTTGTTGCTGACTTGTTATTCACTTCTACTTAAGTTTACACCATAAATAATGGCAATATATAAATAAAACATTACTTAGTAATATATAACTTTACACCATAATTAATGATTTACTACAACCTTTTTTTAAGAAAGAAATCTACCATGCAAACTTATTTATTGGGAAATGAATGCGGCGATTTCTTTTTGCAACTCCTCATTTACTTCCTGTACCCCTTTTTAAAGTGCCCGTCTTGACTTTTACGAATAGACTTTTAGAATTGATATTTTGGAATAAATTTTAAGAGTTTAAAAGTGACTTTCGAAATTAACATTACAAAATGAATTTTTGAGATGTAAAAATGACTTCAAGAATTGATATTCTGGAATGAATTTTGGAGGTATAAAACTGATTTTAAAATTTGGTTTTTAGAATTAATTTTCGGGGTGTAAAAAAAGTTCCAAAATATTGTTTATGAAAGTTGAATTTGAGTTCTGGAATGCAGTTTCTAGAAATATATTCCGAAAAGGTCATTCCAGAATACAATTAAAAAAAAACTTCCATAAAGAGAATTTCACAATTTTTTCATAAACAGAAAAAAAAGTTGATATCACACCTTTTGTAACTCTAACAGCATCACCTTTAAAAAAACCTTCTGCAGAACCACCACAAAACTTGTCTTGAATTGCTACAAACACAACTTGTTTTGACTTTAAGTATGTTGAGATGATATTATTAGAGTTAATCACCGCATCCACCACATTCAAGGTATTTTCCGCTTTGGAATTCGGAATTCTGTTACGGTTTATTTCTTAAAAGGTGTCTCAGTAGGTTAGGGAAAAAAGATGTATTTAAATTGACCTTGGCCTTGAATTCTAAGCGATATAAGACTATATTGGATGTACCAAAACAAGCCTCCAAGGTCGAAGGCTATGGGAATGGATTCCCATAGACAACGCCAATGTTCCAACCTCAAGTCCGTTAAGATAACATCACTAGAGTCAATCACCGCATCAAAAGTATTGTCTGTTCTAGAACTCAGAGCTTCGTCACAATTTTTTCTTAAAAATATGCCTTGATAGATCAAGTAAGGAAGATATATTAAACTGACCTTGAACTTCAACTCTTAAGTGATCTAAAAATATATTAGATGTATGGAAACACAATCAAACCAACAAAACATCAAGCATGTTCTTCATAACCCTTGCATGTTCTTCATAACCCTTGAAACCACGAAAACATGACCAATCAAATACCTTCACCTCCACCAACACACACCTCAATGACGATGACCTCCGCAACACATCCATCAATATTGCGCAGTGGCTGTCACCAAGAACCTTCCTGCCTTTACATATAAATCCTCAAGGGTTTGTCAGACATTTCCTTTCTTTGATGGGGTGTAGGAAGCAAATGAAGGGTGCAATAAGCAGTTGCCAATGAATACTGCTGGATAAGAGGTCTAAACTAAGGCCCATATTCTTCCTACACCTCCATAATTTGAAAAATACAAAAATAACCTTTCAAAATTTGTATTTTAGATTTTCGAAATTCAATTTTTTTATTTCAAATTATATAATTTAAAACATAAAAAAATATATTCTAAATTACATAATCTAAAACACAAATTTCTATATTTTAATTTTATAATTAAAAATACATTTCAATTTACATCATTCGAAATATAAATTTGTATTTCGAATCATGTAATTTAGAATAATTTTTTTATATTTTAAATTACACTATCTAAAATACCATTTTATGTATTTCGGAATTTAAAAAGTAAAAAATTATTTAAAAAATTATAAAATAAAAGAAAATGAAGAAAGGTAGAGTTGAGAAGATGAAAAAGATAAAACGGTATTTTAATTATTTTATGGAGGTGCAAGAAAAGAGTATGAAGGTGCGGGCTGAAAGCGTGCAACATTTGGTTCAAAATATGACTCAACCAAATTCTTTTCGATCTTCGTCTGATATTTCTAGCTTCATTTCCTTAGATCTTTCTTATGGTAATTGCTTCCTGCACCTCACAATTGCTTTTTGTACCCCATCACTTTTATGTAATACCAAAACTGTCCTTGGCAGAATATATTAAAGGGCAAAGTGGTTCACTAAGTGGTGGTGATGGTAGATTTTCCGGCGAGTACAGTGGTAGAGGGTGTTGCAACAATCTTCTCCTGCAACCTTCTCCTGCAACGTTCAATGTAGGTAAGTTATTTTATTTTGCGTGGTTTAGGCATGATATAGAGATGCAAGATTCGATTTTTCACTTGACAATTACGGAAAATGAAATTCGTAATAGAATGTGGGTGAGTTAAATATATTATGGAAAATATTTTCTGTAAAAGATTATTGTATTATGGAAACTGTTTTCCTTAAGTGGGGGTGTTAGATGAGTGCCTACGAAAACTATTTTCCATAAGAGGAGAAAGTAATTACAGAAAAAGTTGTCCATAAGAGAAATATGTTGTATGTTGCTACAGAAGACGTTTTCATTCAGTTTATGGAAAATCTTTTTCATAGAAGGAGAAGTGCATTATGGAAAAGGATTTTCGTAAGAGACTTTTTGTTCCTCTTATGGAAATCGTTTTCCATAATGTACTTCTCCTTCTATGGAAAAAGTTTTCCATAAACTGAATGTCCTCTTATGAAAAACGTTTTCTGTAACAAACAATTTCTCTTATGGAAAATTTTTTCTGTAATTATTTTATCCTCTTACGAAAAATAATTTCCGTAGACATTCATCTCACACCCCCTCACTTACGGACAATAGTTTTCGTAACACAATTTTCTACGAAAAATGTTTTCTATAACGTATTTAACTCACCTACATTTTATTATGGATTTCGTTTTCCATAATCGTTAAATGAAAACTCGAATCCTGCACCTCTGCACCATGCCTAAACCAAGCAAAATAAAATACCTTACCTATATTCAACGCTGCAAAAGAAGGTTACAAGATAAGATTGTTGTAACACCCTCTACCACTGTGCTTGCCGAAAAATCTACCGTCACCACCACTCAGTGAACCACTTTGTCCTTTAGTATATTCAGCTAAAGGCACTTTTGGTATTACATAAAAGTGATGGGTGCAGCAAGCAATTGCCCTTTCTTCTTTATGTTCTCTTTCGTTTTATGTGGAAAAAATGATGGCTGGGCTAAGTTCAGAAAAAGTTTGTATTTTGAACAATGGTGAAAGAGGATGGTTTTTCATTGGAGGAAACTCTAGGATTGAAGGGTTGTCTTCTAGTGTCATTTTTGCAATCTGATGAAGGAGAAAAAAATTTGTTTGGTTGAAACAATAAAAAAACATTAATTTTTAAAAAATGGTTTATTTATTTATTCATATATTATTTTTTAATTAAAAAATAGTTCTATAATTAATTATAGATGTCCATAATTAATAAGCATTCCAAATTTTTAAGCAACATAATTGGTTGGGTTCATTATGCTGGTTGGGTGAATTTTGATTAGAATATCAGTTAGACTAAGTTGGTTTAATTTTTTTGTGTTTTATTTAACAATGAAGGAACGAAAATTTATAATTTGGGTTTTTAAGAAAGTAATTTAAAAAATTATTATATAGATTAAAAAAGTAATTATTTGAAGAAATAATTTTTATAAAAACGTATATTTTGAGGAATAATTTTTTAGAAAAATATGTACATAAAAATATTGTTAGAAAAAAATATTTATAAATTTTGAAATATTTTTTTATATTTTGGTTTGAAAAATTTAATAGAAAAAAAAGGAAAGAAAGAATTTTAAAAAAATATTGTAAAGTGTTTTATATAATTTCAATTATTGATTTGTGAATAATAAATATAATAATTAAAGTATTCATAAATGGATAATTATTTAAAGAAAATAATAATTTATAAAAATAATTTTTATTAAGAAAGTATGTGTACGATTAAAAATAAATTTTAACATTATATAAATAAAATTAAAATTTGACTTAGAATATTTTTTTAACGTAATATTTATTTTTACATTTTTACATTCACATTTCCTGCATGTGTATGTTATTTATAAATAAATACTTATTAATATTAGTTTTTTTAATTCAATAAAAAACTAAATAATTACTTCTCTAAATATTTAATTTTCTAAAAAAATAATTTTTCACATTTTTTATTTTGCAATTGATTATTTCTTAAAATAATTATTTTTTAGATTATAATATTTTCTAAATAATTATTTATAATATAAGTATTTTTATAAATTATTATTTTTAATTAATATATTTATTTTTAGAATATATATTTTTCTATATTTTTATTCGAAATATTTCTTTTTAAACTAAAACTTTTTTATTTTAAAATTTAAAAACTATATTCCCTTATTTTTAAATAAATAAAAAAAGATTAAAAGTTCATTTGGAATTCGAGTTTCCGGAATGAATTCTAACTAGTATCCTGACTAAATTTCGTTCAATTACATTCAAAATTCGATTTTCTGAAAATCAAATTCTGAACCAAAATATTTGAGTAATTTTTTTTTATAAATATGCTGTTGGGGTAAAAAAAAATAAAATAGTATTCTGGAAAAATAATTATTTTGTCTCAAGGTATTTATAAAGTTTCAGTTTTTTTGGCATGCATATAAATGGAATTAGTCTAGGTCAGTGATCTTAGCTAATCTCCTTTGGAGCACTTATATTCTATTTACAAATTTTTCTATTTACAAGAGTCAAAGTTTGAAACCTAATTAAAATAATTAATGGTAATTGAAATTTAATTTTACTTTAACCAATCTCTTAAAGTTTCACTTCAACCCAACCCCAACCCAATTTAACTTAATTATATTTTAATGAGTTAGATTATTGAGTATTATTTAGCACACCCATTTTTAATTTGATAAATAAATTTAGAACTGAATGAACTCCATTCAACACAAGACCACTTAATCCAATTAAATTTAATTAAAGATTAGAATAAATTCCACTGATAAATGACTTGCCCTACTAATTTCACTTATGGTCAAAAGAAGAAAAATTACCAAGAAGTAAAACTTTGTTCTTGTAATTTTAATTTCAATTTTATTTCCGCTTGATCTATTATTATTATTTTTTAATTTTAGTTTGGTCTTATTTCTCAATCAAGACAGGTTTTGACAGTTAAAAATTATTATTTTAAATTGTGATGGTTTTTTTCTCCTTTGAGATAGCGGGGAATTGAAGCAAAAATATTTATCTGTCCAGCACATACCAAATGATATAGACGTGCTAACTAATAAAGATAAATATAAACCAAAAAGGAAGAAAAAAAAACAAAAGACAAATTACAAAATTACATCTATTATAAGTCAAACTAATAATTACTTTTATAATATTGATCAATTGTTTATTGATTGTGATTGCTTTGATAATAGGATGTTGCATAAGTTTTTTTTTATTATTATGAAACTAAGTCATCATTTTTTTTAGTTAATTGTTCAATATATCAAATACAAATTTTAATTTTTCAACCAAATTAATTTGTAATTAAACCTTACAATAATATTAAACTTGATAAAGTATTGGTAGTTTATCATTAAAACAATATTCTACTAAGTAAACTAATTTTAAATTATTCAAAATTACTTAAATATGTTTAAATGATATATTTTTTACATTATATTTATTGTTTGAATATTTTTTAGGCCTGTAAAACAAGTGTTTTTTTTTTTGTTTTTATTCTTGTAAATTTTTTCTTTGTTTTTAGTCTTTTTAAAATTGAAAATCATTGTTTTTTTATCCCTAGTATTATTTGACTCTTAATGTGTTTACTAAAAGTCAAATGACTATTCCAATTGATTTTACTACTAGTGTTATTATATAATATACAATACCTTTAAAAGATTACGATCTATAAAACATCTTATTTTGTCTATCCTAAAATAGAGAAAAAAATAGTGATTTCCATTTACATGGACTAAAACCAAAATTCGTACATTTAATAAAGTCTAAAAATAATATTTCAAATTTTATCAGAGGAAGAAGAAAATTAAAAGCACGACATCTTTTTTTATTTCAGATAGACTAGAGACACTTAAAATTATACTCCTCTGTTGTATTTCAAGTATACTATTTTTCTTAAAGATTTTTGTTTCTATTTATTTGTCATCCTTAAAGCTTAAAATAACACTACTTAACTTTTTTAATATTTATACTTTATCCTTGTTTAATATATTATAACAAAAATATCAAAGTAAATAAATTAATATTATAAATATTTTGTTAAAGTAAGAAAATAATTACACTACTATTTATCCAAAAGAACTTTACGTTTACTTTTTAAAGAATCATGATGGATTCACCATCCTCATTTTGCGTACAAATTATTATTTTATTATAATATAACTTTTTATTAAAAACACAGTCGGTGTAAAGCAAATGTTGTTGAGAAAAGTGGTATTAAAGAATAAGTTTTCTTTTAAATTTGTACAATGCATTAATGAGTTTGAAAACGAAACTCACTTGACAGAATGCAAAGGTAGTGGTAATATTCTCAGCATACTCAAATCAATCACGTAACTTAAAAATAACATAAAAAAATGAAAGTTGGGCAGAAATTCATGCATGGAAAAAAGTGAATCCATTTTTCTAAAAGCAAACATGCCTTCAAGTTATTCTTCTCCCAAGACAAGTGTGTGGCGAAAGGTAATATGCAATGATATTCTTTTTGTGACAATAGTCAAGAAGGTTGATCTTTTTCAGAACACATCAAATGATAAAGACATGTTAACTAACATGAACAATTATATATACCAAAACGAAGAAGAAAAACAGCAGGCCAATGACAATACTACTTGTATTATAAGTCCAAATGCATAATTTTAATTCGAAGACTTAAAACCTATTGGGACAAACTTCTTTTATGAAAACTTCTAAGAAAAAAAAAAAACATGAAATGATTTTCTTATTTGTAAGAAATTAGTTTAATTTGTAAAAAACCTCTTATATATATTTTTTTTTAAAATCTGTAATTTTGAATTTTATAAACTACTTTTGACTTATGAAATGTATTTCAAAATTTAAACTATGTTTTTTAAATATAAAAATTTAATTTGTTCAAATATCACCTGAAATTATTATTTTTCACTCTTATAAATGCACACTTTCATATTGCATAACATTCCAAAAATTGAAAATTTATAGTTTTACAACAAAATATTTAATATTTTATGAGTTAGACAATTTAATATTTCAAAAACAAGTTAACAGACTATAAAAAAGATTAAAAATTTCATTTTATACAAACGGCAAGATAAGACAAATTAAATTGAAAAAAAAAAACTCATATATATAAGACACCTTTGAAAGAAAACTAGCATGAAAAGAAAACTAGCATAAAAAAGATGTAAAGGGATCATCATTTGAATTTGATAATTTATTTTATCTAAATATCATAATACATTAAGACTATCAAAGTCTTAATTAATCATTTGAGAGAATTTAATATAATCAGAATCAATGATCGGAGAATATGATTCAGAATTTTTTACCAGATTCATTTAAAAGATTTATAATTTATTTTGTGATGACTATTAGGCAGATATATAAGTGAGTCTGAATCCTACATTATGTATACATTTAAAAATTGAACAAAATATAAAAAAAAAATCTAAAAATTCATTGTCTTAAGATTTAAGATTGTGAATTTTGTATGTAGATTTAACTCATTATTATAAGATCTCCTTTATTTTTTTCTCATGAATCTTTCCATCAATTACTTTAATTAAGTATAATTAATAACAATATAGTGACTTTTTGAGGACAATGATCACAATAATCATATTTATTAATTTTACTAGATAGAATCACTATGCACATTACTGGATCTATTATTTTTACTATCCTAACAACTATGATCTATTTTACACTATAATATTATTATATATTATTATTATTATTATTATTAAGTTTTGTAAAAGAGATGTGTTAAGACAATAAGATATATATATATATATATTTAAATGTGCAAGCATAAATAAATTATTTAATATGTAAAATTATAAATTTACACTTATGCTAAAAGATAAAATCAAGGAATGTTGTATAATCAGAAGCTAGTTTCTATCGTCGATGAACAAGATTCATCTATTTGAAAATTTGAATTATTTATCAAAATAAATCTAAGAAATAATTTTGAGTTAATATATTTTAATTGAAAATTATTTTAATATATTTTAAAATTTAAATTATTTTGAATTATTTCAAATGTTATGTCTTATATATATATATATATATATATATATATATATATATATATATATATATATATATATATATATATAT
>Ga0209700_102917_pt1 | contig 33719 bp, 17 predicted proteins | sample SiratroredBW_FD_187528 | JGI IMG/M metagenome (GOLD analysis project Ga0209700, IMG submission 187528) | Root nodule microbial communities of legume samples collected from California, USA - Siratro red BW (SPAdes) (version 2) | ecosystem: Host-associated > Plants > Roots > Nodule | place: USA...
AAAAAAAAAAAAAAAAAAACTTATTCAAGAAAGTTCTGTCTTTATGTGTTTGGAAGATCTCTTTCGAAAAAAGATAATGCCATAAAACTTATTTTAGAAAATTCATTCTAAAAAATATATTTTGAAAAATATTATATTAATTTTAGAAAGTTTGTTCTAGAAATTTATTTCAAAATATATTTTATGTGTTTCGAAAATTTTATTTCAAAAAATTTATTATGTAAATGTCATCATGTTTCAGAAAAAGTATTCGTCTCAACACGTATTTCATAAATTCAAAAAAAAAATGTTCCTGAAAAGCTTTTCACTTTAAAGAAGGACAAAATCATTTTTAAAATTGTGAGAGGTGGAGGAACCAATTCCCAAGAATCAAACGTAGAGATTAAAAAAAAATATTTTGATTAATGTAACAAAGATTATTTGAATTGCTTTTTATTTGGCAACGTTCTCTTTATTGTAGGTTGTTGTGGTAAGTTTAATTTTTGGTCATAGGCCCTTTTGCGCAATATTTCATCTTTGGGCTTTGAGACATGTTCTCAAATTTAGATGAATTCTTCGTGCACTTCCATGGTCTCGTCCCGCATTTTCATAAGATTTTGAATTCCAAAAAATCTCTTATTAAAATGACGAAAAATGATATATATTTTAAAAAATATAAATCCAATGAGACGGCATCCAGTTTATAAAGAAATTATTGTTAATCGAGTAGAGTGATATTCTCTGTATAAATTACAAATTAGATGGTGTACATTATTCGATTTGCAATCAAATAATCTATATCCAGATTACAAAATTGAAAACAGAATAATATCCACCCACTAACTATTTGAATTGCAAATCTTTTTAAAATGTAAACTCGACAGGGTGACGTTGGATTTTAAAAAGATTAATATTTTGTGAATGAGCAATGTTACATTAACACCGTTGGTAGATTACTCCCACTTGACATCAGGGTAATTGTGTCAAAGTGGCTTACGTGACAGGGACAAAGTTGGAAGACAAAAGTGAACGAAGCCCTAAACCTTTTGCATTCTCGCTCAGAATCCGAAAAGCCTCCTCTCAGTATCTCAAAAGCCTCTCAGTCTTCAGCCTCCTCTCAATCTCCCGCCTTCCGCCTCCTCTCATTTCAAAGCTCTCAGTCTTCCGCCTCCTCTTAGTCTCGCACTCTCTCAGTCTCATTCAGTCTCAGCCTCCTCTGCACTCTCGCTCTCTCCACTCTCGCTCTCTACACTCTCGCTCTCGTTCACTCTTGCTTTCGCTCAGGTTGCTCTCTGCGTTCTTCGTCTGAGCAAAAGGTTCATTTTTTTATTTCGTTTTCGTTTGAAAAGCGTGTAAAGGTTGCTCTTTTAAGTGATTGCTCATGCAAAAGGATGTTTTTTTTTTGTTTGTTGAATGATTTGCATGTAAAGTTTTGGTTTTTATGTGATTTTTGATGGAAAAAGAAGTCTTTTTTGGTCGTTTCCCTATTCTGTTCTGGATCTGAAAAGGTTTCTGAGTTTAGGGTTTGATTTTTGTTGGTTTTGAAGTAAAGTTTGTTCTTTTATGTCATTTACATGATCGTTCTTGGTTCTTGGTGGAGAAAAGAATTTTTTTGTAAGTGTTTTAAGTGATTTTTCATGAAAAATGATGTTTTTGTTTGTTTATCGTTTGATTTCCATGTAAAGTTTGTGTTTTTATGTGCTTTTTGATAGAAAAGGAAGTCTTTTTGGTGTTTTGTTCTTCGTTGTTGTTGGAATATAAAAAGTTTTTGCGTTTAGGGTTTGATTTTCGTTGGTGGTTGAAGTAAAGTTTGATCCTTTGTGTGATTTACAGTGTTCTTCTTGGTTGTTGATAGAAAAGGAATGATTTTTGTAAGGGTTTTAGGTTTGTAATGTTTGAATTTGTTTGTTTTGGCCAGTGATGAACACGTGTGTTGAGTCGCCAAAACATGAACTAAAGTGTCATCTCGTTAAAGAAGGGTAACCACACGTGTTTTGTCAAACAATAAGTGGTTCCGAGCTTACAAAAAATTAGTGGTTACCAATGTCCTAACGAGGGGACACCTCAGTACAAGCTTTGGCTATTGATGACAATGACAATTATTTTACAAAACCTCACTGGTTACCCATTCATTCATGAGGGGACACCTTAGTTATAGTTTTCGCGACACACATTAGTGTTGTTTATGTGTTGATGTGTTCATGTGTATAGTCGCCAAAACTTGAGGAAAGGTGTCCCCTCGTTAAAGAAGGTGCAACCTCTGATTAATGCAGCGTTAAAACCATTACTAATGCACACAGGCTAATTTGGTGTTTGAGCATTGATGGCTGGAAAGGGACGGCCTCAACATAGATATTCATAGCCATGTACCCCTTTCAAGAAAGGGACGACCTCCATTTAAAAGATTAAAGTCAGGAGTGCATTCGAGTCTTTATATGACATGGCCACTCTCTTACCAGCAACCCTAGCAGGAAACCCACCAGCATCCGCACCAACCACAACAACAAGCCAGAAGACAGAGGCAGAAGCACCCACCATTAAAAGAACTTGAACAAAGACTCCAACAAAGATGATGATTCTTAAATCCTCTAAATTAGGACCTCCTTTTACCACATATCTTAAGAAAAGAAAAAGGTCTGTAAGGGGTGGTTTAAGGAATGTAAAAAGTTGCAACAATTAATTGTTGTTAATGTAAATTGAACAAATTTTTATCAAAGAATTGAAATTGATATTGCATCATCTTGTTATTTAAATTGTTATTTACATATGTGTTCAATGTTGTAACATATGATTTCTTTAGGCAAATGTTGCATCATATTGCTTTAAATTGTTATTTAGTCGCCAAAACGTGAACTGAAGTGTCCCCTCGTTAAAACATGGATAAATCAAGATGTTTTGTAAGTTGATAGATGTTATTTATGCACACATGTGTGTCAATTTAACATACATGTGTGTCAATTTAACATATTTTGGTACATAAAAGGGTTATGGAAGCAATTCACAGGGTTGTAACTGAAGGACATAAGAACTTAAAATGCCACAATTATTGTAATGCATTTAGTCGCCAAAATGTTAACTGAGGTGTCTCCTCGTTAAAACATGGGTAACCCATAATGTTTTGTAAGTGGATAGATGTTATTTATGCATACATGTGTGTCAATTTAACATATTTTGATACATAAAAGGGTTATGAAAGCAATTCATAGGATTGTAACTGAAGGACATAAGAACTTAAAATGCCACAATTATTGTAATGCATTTAGTCGTCAAAACGTTAACTGAGGTGTCCCCTCGTTAAAACATGGGTAACCCATAATGTTTTGTAAGTTGACAGATGTTATTTATCCACACATGTGTGTTAATTTATCATATTTTAGTACATAAAAGGGTCATCCAAGCAATTCATAAGTTGTATCCGAAGGACATAAAAACTTAAAATGCCAAATTGGTCGTACTGTATTTAGTCGCCAAAACGTGAATTGAGGTGTCCTCTCGTTAAAACATGAGTAACCCTTGATGTTTTGTAGGTTGAAAAATGTTATTTATGCACACATGTATATGTCAATTTACCATATTTTGGTACATAAAAGGATCATGGAAGCAATTCACAAGATTGTAACCGAAGGACATAAGAACTTAAAATGCCAAAATGGTCATAATGTATTTAGTTGCCAAAACATCTATTGAGTTGTCCCCTCGTTAAAGCTTGAGTAACCAGTTGCAGATGCTGACTCTTGTGTGTTTCCTAGCGATGTGAGGAATGACACAAATCCACCAGATTGAACAGTATACACCTGTAAAGACCATGTCAGCAAAATATATCACGAACCGTTTGAGGGATGTAACACAAAATACAACACCAGATTCATGCAAATGTGTAAATTTGTATGTAACACGAACCGTTTGTGTTTTGTAGTTCATTATGGATACTGTTATTCTTGTGTTTTGTTCGTCAGTCGCCAAAGCTTGTACTGAGTTATCCCCTCGTTAGAACATGGGTAACCACTAATTTTTTGTAAGCTCGGAACCACTTATTGTTTGACAAAACACGTGTAGTTACCCCTTCTTTAACGAGAGGACACCTTAGTTCATGTTTTGGCGACTCAACACACATGTGTTCATCACTTGCCAAAACTAACAGATTCAAATATTAAAAACCTAAAACCCTTACAAAAATCATTCATTTTCTATTAACAACCAAGAAGAATAATGTAAATCACATAAAGGACCAAACTTTACTTCAACCACCAACGAAAATCAAATCCTAAACGCAAAAACTTTTTATATTCCAGCAATGACAAAGAACAGAACACCAAAAAGACTTCTTTTTCTATAAAAAAAAACATATAAAAATATAAACTTTACATGGAAATTAAACGACAAACAAACAAAAACATCATTTTTCATGAAAAATCACTTAAAATACTTACAAAAAATATTCTTTTCTCCACCAAGAACCAAGAACGATCATGTAAATGACATAAAAGAACAAACTTTACTTCAAAACCAAAAGAAATCAAACCCTAAATGCAAAAACCTTTTCAGATCCAGAACAGAACAGGGAAACGACTAAAAAAGACTTCCTTTTCCATCAAAAATCGCATAAAAACCAAAACTTTACACGCAAATCATTCAACAAACAGAAAAAAAAACATCCTTTTGCATGAGCAATCACTTAAAAGAGCAACCTTTACACGCTTTTCAAACGAAAACGAAATAAAAAATGAACCTTTTGCTCAGACGAAGAACGCAGACAGTGACCTTAGCGAAAGCGAGAGTGAACGAGAGCGAGAGTGCAGAGAGCGACAGTGGACAGAGCGAAAGTGTAGAGAGCGAAAGTGCGGAGATGGAGAGTGAACGACAGTAAGAGAGTGGGAGACGAAGAGAGTGGGACACTGAGACGAGGCAGAAGACTGAGAGAAGGCGGAAGACTGAGAGGAGGCGGATCGCTGAGAGAGCGGGAAAATGAGAGAGGAGGCGGAAGACTAAGAGAGCGGGAGAGCGGGAGACTCGCCACATACAACAACGAAGAACGTCAACCCAATACCCAAAAAAGAAACACCAAAAAGAACAAGGAACCATCGATGGATGCAGATCCGTGTCTCTGAGGTGTTTGCTATTTGGTGTGATGGAGGGCAAGCCTTGGCTACGTGGGAGTGCAACAGAAGTGCATGGTGGCGTTGACGGTTGCACTTCCATGGTGGGTTTTCATTTGGTGTGGGTGTTGGTGACTTGGGTTAGTTTCCGGTGATGCAGGCAAACTCATGGTCTTCTATTTTAACGACAACAAGTGCAAGATCATGAGTACGAATTTTGAAAAAAATAGAAGATGCATTCCGAAATATATTTTTTTTCAAAATTCGTATGAATGTCATCGGTGAACTCCTTCAAAGACATTGGTACAAATTTTGAAAAAAATATATCCGATAAGGTCGTCCGGATACTTGAAGAAGGGATGAAGGGCGTTTTAGGGTTATGTAATTTTAGGGCGTTTTAGGGATGAAGTAAAGGAAGAATCCGTCAGTTCAAACCCAGATTAGATTTGGATTCTAGAGAGCCTTTTGAGATTAGATCATTAGAAAAACAAACCATAGGAAGTAACACTGCATCTGGATTTTGCAAAGTTAAATTCATAAAGAATTACGTATCCCCTACATTTAATATTTTAAGTTAATGAATAATATTTTTCTATAACATTGATGTTTAAAATTTTATGTCTTTTTGTTAATGAATAATTGGTGCATGTTATATTAATTATATTTATGTTTATAACATTTTTTTTGTATAACATGGTATTTAATATTGTTTAATTGTGCTTTTTAATTCATCATTATTTAAATAATGCAATTGAAATGTTGAGAAACATGAACATTTTGAAAAACAATAAATATACATGTATTAGTCAATCACAGTCTGTCATACAGGTCAATTAAGTTGATTGAATGTTATAATAACTACTTTAACAATTAAATGAAAAACTTCTTTTAAGTGATTAATAGTAGAAATTTAAATAAGCACACAATAATTGTTAGTGGTTCTTCAAGTAGAAATATAAGGAAGAATCCGTACCTTCTACCTAAATTTTTAACAAATTATATTTATAGATTTTTTTTATATATATTATTTATCTTCACTCAATATAACTTCATATTTGAATTATTCATGACTATTAAATTCTTTTAAATTAACAAATGCAACAATTTTATGTGTCAAAACTAACAAATTCACTTGAACAAGTTATTGTGCCTAATTTTAAGAGAATATTGATAATCAAGTACGGAAGATAAGTCACATAAGTATTTAAGATAAACTTTGACTCAATCAGTAGAAATATCAGGTAAAGTAATATATTTAGTTAATTTGTACCGGGTACATTCAACTTAAGAGCCAAGCGAATGTAATTCATCTGAATTTGTTCTAGTCATCCACCCGATAAACATAAATATGCATGAACTAATCATAACCTATTAGAACTTCTTGAACCTGATCCAATAAATACATATTTAGACATTCTGAAATTTTTATTTTATTTCATTTTATTAAATGTAAAAATTGAAAAACTGTACAAGTAGAATAGAAGATATTCAATAAGATGAGACAAACAAGAAAACATAGTTAAGTCTGCAGAAAAGAGAGAAACTGTGAAAAATACAATAAAATTGTAGCTACTAGATCGTCTAATGGTTATAACTATTAGATTGTCTAGTGCACGGAAAATACAAGATTAGAAGAAATAATACTTAATGTCTAATTTAACCAATTAGATGAATTTTAACCATAATAATAGATTTATTACTAATTACCGTATAAGAAATTTATAATTAAAGGTTTTAACTGTGATTAAATTATGCTTATCAACCTACAACGACACATCAAACAATAATGCAAAGTTATAAGAAAATTTACCAAAAAAAGGCAAAATATCACCTGAAATGTTTACAATGAAAAATCTATAACATGATAATCCATTTTGATGAATTTTGAACAATTCTAACATGATCATCCCTTTTAATGAATATTGAACAATTTATTTTTTAAACAAGATGTAATTTGTGTAACACTCTAAAAATATCTATTTAAGGATAAAGCTATATTTTTCGAGAAATATAGAATGATATCAAGAAATGGAATGACTTTTTTTTATAAGAATTTTGGGATAACTAATCAAAATAATAAATTATTATTGTAATTAATTATTATATTAGATAAGTAAGGCAAAATATTTTTAAAAATAATTTAATTTATTATTATGTTAAATCTAATCAATCATTTCTTAAAATTCTTCACATTACCTAACATATTCCATTATATGCATTAATAATAGATTATTTGTAAAACTCTAAAAAAATTATTCTTTGACCAATATAATCTACTATTTTTTTGACATGATCAATTATATACTTAATATGATAATAGAAATTAAGAATACTAAAAATATAAACAAAAATGATCCGTCAACTTTTAGAAACTAAATAATGAGGAACCAAAAACATATTTAATTAATTTTAAAAAATAAAATCCCTGAAGTACCATTTGAAATTATTAAATTTATAAAAACGATATTATAGAAAATAAATCGTAATAAAAAAATTTCAATAATGTAGGATATTTTAGGAAAATTTCCATACACTTTTTTAGCCGAAAAACTCACTGTTAAAGGACAAAGCTTATGCACCCGGAAAGGAAGGTGGAGATAGGAGAAGAACAAAAAGAATTTCTTTTTTGGTCGGCAGGAGAAGCACAAAATGACCGAGAAGAAATTGAATTGACACATTTTTCTTATCAACTAAGCTACGTGATGAATTCACACTCGGCCAAAATCTGTTATAATGTTGCAACACAAAAGAAGGAAATAACTTTCCTTTAGTATAATGTTCTTAGATAAAAATGAAACTCACTGCTCTTTGTTTTATTCCCTTCTTCTCACTTTCGGTTCTGTAGGGGATTGATGCCGTAACTAAAAGCTTCACCCATTCACGTAATTTAGTCTTCTTGAGCCAACAAAGTTCAGAACACTTAATGTAAGAAAATCTATTTCAATATACATACCCTCTCATTGTATTATTGCATATCAATATCAATTTATTAGTTCATGTTTAAACTATATCATCGTTAATCACTTATAGTGTCAACACGTACCAATTAGGTATGATGCTAAACAGTTTATCAGTTTTGTATATAGATCAGATTCTAACTCCTTGTTTACATAAGTTAATACATTTTTTAATTTAATTTCTCTCTCGTGGAATATCATGCTTTAAATTATCCGAGTACATAAGCTAATTTATTATTCTTAAAGAATGACATGGAATATAAAAAAGTCCTTAAAGAGTGGCTTATGCTAGGGTTGATTCCTCCTATGAACACAGGCCGACAAGACACTTCTACCGCGTTTTGTTTTAATTTTGTTTTTAAATATTCTTATTATGTTTTCCCTTCTAAATTGACGTAAGCTCTTACATGTCATGGTTAGTTCGTCATAATTTTTACTTATGTCGGGTTTTTCAGTCCAAGTAATCAATTTTATCACTATCTAAAATTTTGATTTTTTTATTTAAAGTAGTTTATTATTCATAAAAAATAGTTAAAATAATTTTGTTACAATAAGTTGGTTAATTCTAATAATCATTTACGTCTGTGATTAATTAGTCGTATCTTTTTGTTTTCAGTTCTTTTCTCAGAAATTTCATTCTGTTTTCATTTTTTTGAAGACTCTTCGCATACACTCTAATACTTAAAATAGTGATGGATTGATTCAACTAAGTTTAAGAAATTTAGATTAGAATTTCTTTATTTATTATTTATAAATTATTAAGAGATCTCATCTTTAATTAATTTAAAATTTTTAACAAAATTAAAATATTATTTTTATATTTATAGACTCACAATTAGACTTTTACTTATGGGTTAGAGACTCAAGTTTCAACAGGCCTAATTATTATTTCAATAACTATTTAGATGATAATTACTACGAGTCAATTGTCACTAACTTACTTTACAACTGATATAACGACAATGTATAACTATGATGAAGAGAATGGTAAAGTAGACCACCGTCCACCATCAAAGAAATATTGATAATACAAGTTCTACCGATTAAATTGATATTTTATTAATTCTAATATTTCTTTGATAAATAGTAAATTATTATAGACATCATTTTAAATGTGTTTGTCACGTTGATCAAAATTAGCATTATTAGTATTAAAAGTTAGCAGAAAATAATTAGTTACAATTTGTCTTATAAAAACATTATTTTTCAGAAAGAAAACCTTTTCCAAATTGATTCTGTTGTTCCAAACACAAATTTTATTCTACAAACAACTTTATTTCTAAAAAACATAGCTGAATTTTTGTAGATGTAAACTTTCTTGTACATGTGATACATGCAGAAGAACTAAGTGATTAAAGAAAACGTACTCCAATAAATAACATTTTGTTTTGCGATGGGCTTGTCTCTTAAGTGGTAACCCCATTCACACTGTTATTCCCTTTTGAAAGAAATCATTATTTAAAGTGAGTGCTATTTAATTAAGTCCCAAGAGTTGGCATTAGTGCGAGTGGTGTGGGTGGGAATGAGAGGGTTGAGGTTGTGCTGCGAAGGGGTTTTTGAGCCTGACATCAATGTTGAAGCTGAGCCAACGGACAAAACAATCGTTGTTCCCAGTAAAACAGAGTCCTTCCACAAACCCAGGGAAGCAACTGTCATCCCTGCAAAGAGAGTGTGTGTCAAGAAAATGATGTGCAGTTGCTTTCTCCACTGCATGTGTCCCAAGAGCTCCAAAACCAACACCAAGCATAAGCCTTTCCATGCTGCAGGTAACCATTTTACTTTGCTTTATTATTCAGTTATGCTCCTACTCCAGCCTTACCTGTTTTCATTTTTGTCTGATTTGTTGCAGCCAATAATGGAAACTAATCAGAAGAGCTTGTCAAGAACAAATTAACAGTGATATGGTTGTGGGGATTCGAAATTGTTGTTTACTGGTTGATGCTTGAATAAGGAATAAGAGTGATTATGTAATTTGTGTGACATCATTGGAACTTTAGTTTCAGAGTACCACTTATGTTTGCAAACGTTTTCTGTTGGTTATTTGAAACTTCAGAAAAGAAAAATAAACTTGTTTTACGGAAATTACAGCTGTTCTAGTAAAGTTAAATTACATAGTATATGTTTGAAAAAGAAGCATGGCTTGTGATAGATGGTGACTATAATATTAAAAACATTGCTTTTTACTCTTCTTTTTTTTCCTGGGAATCTGGTTTGTGGTGGGATTCCTGACAGGTTTTTGATTCCATAAACTCCATTTTCGAGTGGCTCATAGACGATATGACAAGAAAGATCAAAGTTTTGATTTGATTCTATTATGTTTTGATGCGGAAGCTAATAATGTGAAAAACTAAATACCATAATGAGAAACAGAAGAAGTCTTTTGTGCTGTCATAGTTAGCACGTTGATGCTCCATTCCTGCGTGATGATATAAGAAATAATACAGGCGTTTATCTCCATCTTTAAATAATAATTAATAATGTACTACAATTTAGTTTAGATATTATTTTAAATTATAAGTTTCCTTAATAAACTTTTGCTGACCCATAAACCAAATTGATTAAGTAGGTTTGAGCATATTTTTATAATAGATTACGCAGCTCAAAATCGTAAATATATTTTAGAAATAAAAGAAAATTCAATCATGTAAGCTGATTTTGAATGAATAAAATTTTCACCTTTATCTTTAACTAACTTTTGAATCAAATAGTTGGATATGAATTTTAAAATGTTGAATTCAAATTCCACTCAATGCAATAGTTTATCATACTTACTATTAAGAGTAATTACTTTATAGTAATCATATAAATATATTTGTTTTATATTTGATTTACAAAATAAATTAAATAAAAAATTATAAAATAAAAAGTTTTCATAAGATATAATTTTTTTTAAGTAAAATTTAAATAAATTATTAAGACTTAAGTAAATAGAGAGAGCACAAAAATAAAAAATTAGTTAAAAAGACTCGCATAATTCGTCTTATTCAACTCCTTTTAATAATCCATGATTATAGTAATTTCACTCCATTAATATTGACTCAATGGTAGTTTTTTTTTTCCGAGACAACTTCACTTATCTGTCAATGTTTAGTTTATACATTAATTTGATTTATAAATAAACTTTTTTTGTAGTCTAACTTTCAATTAAAAAAATTACTAGAACTAAACACAAAAGGAGATCTAAATAAATAAATAAAAACTATCCATTAAATCGAAAAATTTTAAGATTTAGGTATTGTATCAAGTCATTAAACTTAATATGATACTCCTAATACTGTCATCTCTTTAATATCGAGGTGTATTACGACTTCAATTTATTAACATTAATCCAACCTATAGAGAGACATTTTCATAGCATAAATTAGAAAACAAACTATTTGTTTTAAGTACAAAATATTTAAAAGAATAAAAAATATATATATTTTTTATTTAATAACTATATTTTCTTTTTTCTTCTTTTTGTCATCATAATTTTGTCAATATTATTGATAATATTTTTGTTGAGTAATCATTGTTGTTTGGACTTTATTTTCATTGTCAATGTCTAGACCATAAATCATGATCACTATACTATATTATCGTATCATCATGGTTGTTATCATGGTGAAAATCACCATTATTATTTCATACTCTTATTGTAAACACTATTATCATTATATTGTGTATTAGTAAATCATTTTTTATTAGATTTAATAAGCAATGTAGAAAATATCATTATTGAATATTAATTGCAAATTGATCTAGAATATGTCACTTTATATCTTCATTTATGTACGGATTATTACATTCGTATTTTTATATATAGATAAATTTTGTATTACATATCAATTTTATAATTAGATACGGATTTTACATGCACATTCAAATATATAAATTTTTCCAAAGATAATATTAATAATTAATTTTATTAAAATTATAATAATTATTATTAACATTATTATTATTACTTTTAATATTATTACTACTAATAATAATAATTTATTATTATTATTATTAATTACATTAATATCATTATTATTATTATTATTATTATAAAAAAAAGAATAATGTTATTAAAGTTGGTAAAATATATATTATTAACTTATATAATTAATAATATTGTTAATCTTATTTTTATTTTTATTTTTATTACTTTGATTCTTATTATTATATTATTGCGGTTGATATTATTACTATTTATTAGTATGATTAATAATAATAATATAATTATTAATATTATTATTATAATCAATTTTTATTATTAATATTCATATTATTATCTATGATATTATTATTATTGATTTATATGATTAAGAATATTATTATTATATTTAATATTATTTTTGTATATTATTATTATTATAATAATAATATAATATTATTATTTTTAATATTAATACTAATTTTATTAAGAATAATAGTATTAATATTATTAATATTATATTATTGATATTGTTATTAACATTACTTTAATATTATATTTATTAGTATTATTAGTATAAATCTATATGTAATTTATCTACAGAGAAATTCATATATAAAAAATCACAAATCATTGTAAGTAAATGTATTTTTTCTTGTAGTGTGAACATTTATGTCAATTTTCGATATTGAATGAATATACTTTACATTAGTTACCATATTAGTTAGCATATAGAAGTATATTTTTAATATTCTATTTATCTTAAGAGTAGTCTCAACTTATATAAAATAAAAATTTACATGCTTAAACAAAAATATATTTAAATTTTGAAGCAATAATAAACAAAACATGACAACATAAATCAATAGGAAAGTTACAATGTACAAAAAATAATTTAAATTGCCATTATATGTAAACAAAAATCTAAAACTATTACATGCTTAATTCTGTATTCCTATCTTCTGAAAATTTGGTTGTATATCTATTACTAGTATCATTAATGGTCTCCATAGATAAGATTCTTTTTTAATTACATGCAACATAAAATAAATTATGAATAGCATATAAATGTACATGTAAATTCTTAAAGTAATTAATAAAGTTATCTTATCTGGTTCTAATAATTTAATTGTTATATTTATTATTATGATAACATAATAACCACAATTATAGTTTCCAAATTGTCTATTACAATAAAATCATACAGTAAGTTAATTTTATTGTTTACATTAATCGTATGAAAAATTGAAATTACTTTATAATCCAAAGAGATTTGTTTACGAGGAAAAAAATAAGACGTTAATAATGCCTGTAAAAATATTAGTAAATTGAACTTCAATAATTAAAATTTTAATACAATAAACAAACCAAACAAACAGGAAAAATAAATATAAGATGTTAATAATGCCTATAAATAAATTCACAGTTTGCTTAACATAATAATTAAATACAATAATTAGGGTTTTCTTCTAGTGTTTGATTAAACCTTTTCAAACAAAGTAAAGAAAATCAAATGATTCCTGGTTGGGTCAGATCTCTAACCTGAAATAGCAGTTGAATTGGCCAAAAACGTTGTGCCATTACGCACAGTAAAAGAGTTATACCCTACCATTTCTTCCATATACGTTTTAAAGGTCAAAAGCAAGGAATAATAATATGACAAGTATCCACTATCCACCACCATGTTCTTATCCAACCGTTACCCAAAGGAACCCCTCCCCGGTACCCAAATTCAAATCAACACTCTCAAAAGCAAAAGACATTCATTCCCTCACTTTCCCTTTCTTTTCAAATGCAACTTCCAATGCTTCTATATCAAACTTCAACCACTCACTCCCCTTCTTCCTCTTCCTCATTCTACGGATCCTATTTTCTCATTTCTCTTTTCTCAACCAAATGGGTTGCTGCGTTAGCAAATGCAAACCCTCCCCAGAACAACAACAACAAAACCACTTCAACTTTAACCTCCTTCAAGACAAACTTCCTCCACCACCTACCACCCTTTACTCCGCCGCCAAAATCTCTCCCTCCCCTCCTTCTCCAACCTCTTCCACTTCCTCCATTTCCTCCTTCACATGCACCACTTCCAACACCATCTCCTCCGCCTCCTCCCTATCCACCGCCTCCTCCTCCTTGAGCTCCAAGGACAGGTCCTTCTCCAACGACTTCCTATGGTCCTGCTATAAGGACAACCCTCACATCTCTCGCATCAACTCACTCAGGGAAGCCTCTCTCTCCTTGATGCCCCCAACTAAACCTAGACTTCATCATCGAAAGGTTACAAACATAAACCCATCACCACCTCCCAAACCCAGCTTGGTGACACGCAAGCAGTCTCCACCCCCGCAATCGTTTTCCATGCCCCAGAAGAGGGTTCGCTCGAACTCGCCAACGAATCTCGCTAGACAGAAGAGTTTCCGGAAGGACACGGAGAGGTCTATTACTATTAACTACGCTTCCAACATGCACAGTAGGACTCTAGGGTCACCCTCTCCGAGCAGAAGATATAACGGAGACAGATGTGTGAGTGGTAATTTGGCAACGGACAACGTTGTTTCGAGGCGAATGATGAACAATTCGAAAGTTAGTGTTACTGCTGTTCATTCTCATCATTCTGGTTTGCCTTCAGCGAGGAAAGAGAGTGTTAAAGCAGAGAGTCCCAGTAACTGTTCGCGAAGAGTACTTCATTCTGCTGGTTTAAGGCACAATGAGACATGTACTTTCGGGGCTGGTTCTAAAGTTGATGAAACTGTGGCTAAGGATGTGGTTTCTGACCATGACATGGACTTTACTCTCATGGAGGATATCAACAACCCTCATATCTCCTTGGACTGTTTTATCTTTTTGTAGAAAACAGTGTGTCCTACATTTTTATTTTGAAGTTCCGAACCCACTTTCTGATTCTTTTGGTTTGTTTGTTTCATATTTTTAATTGTTTGTTGAATGTTACGATAGATTCATTGCTACCCTAGAAGTTTCAAAGGTTGATGAAATTCTAGTTTTAGTCTTTCAGATATAAGATGAAAAACACTGGTGTGTGTTTTCTTGCTGGTTTGAATTTCTTGTGTTTGTGCAGAATCAGATAGAGTCCTGTATAATGTGAGACTGTAGTATATCCAACATTTAAGATTTGATTTACATTTCATTATTTAATGTTTTCAATGTAATATCAATATGATGACAGCTTTGTTCAAATTAGACTTGATTATTATTTGTTTATATTTTTACTTAATTTGTTCAATCTATTTAATGCTATTATTTCAGTCTAATAATCCTTGCAAGTAACAATCTCAGTTCTTGGATATGTCTTAACTTCTTACCTTAAAAGAAAATGATAACGTTGATGTAAAACTATATTGCTGAAAAGTCATATTCGAACTGTGTAAAGGATAAAATTAATCTTTTTAATGAATACGTTAGATAAAAAGATGGACTAAAACAATAATAATCTTTGAAGTACGCAGCAGTGAGAAGAGTGGTAAAGTGGTACTGCCAAACATCTCTACAAGAAACATAGCCGTAGAAAGTTTAAAACACCCTTTTGGTTTATTTTAAAATTATTTATGTTTTTCACGACCACTATTCTTTATATCATAGTTATTTTTTAATAATAAAATATTAAACTACAAAGATAATGTATAAATTTGTATAAAGTAATAATAATAGTGTTAGAGAGGTGATAGTAATTAGATGAGATGCATAATCGTTAAACAACCATTAGAATTTTTATCTATCCGTGTAAATTTTAAAGAAATTAAGTAAATGAGTAAGTTTGTATGAAAGATGACTTCATAGTGACTCAAACAGGATTTTATATTTATTTTATGTTAAATCGTGGTTAGTACTTGAATTTTATTTTCAAATTCATTAGAAGTTATGTTAAAAAATACGATTGTATTTTTTTTTTAATTTTAAGTTAAAGCATACTTCTAAATGTGACTTTAGTGTTTTAAAAACTGTGTTAAAGTTGCATTTAAAAGAACGCCCTTAATTTTTTTTAATTCAAATTATATAATTTGAATTTTTTTCTCATTGAGATTAAATATTAAGTATTTTTTTATGTAAAGTTAAAGTGAAAATTGAAAATGAATATGGTGTTAAAAGTACAAAATATTATTAAATATAAGTAAATAACATGTTAAAAAAATAGAAAAAAAAATATTTATTAGAATTTGTCTCTTATCATATAACAACAAAGAAGAACAATTACCACTAACTTTCATAGTAAAATAGATAAACCAATTCTAAATAAGTAAAAACAAAATGTTCTTTTTATTGAAATGAAGATCATCGTGTGTCATTAATACTTTACTTCCTTCTAATGTGAAATTACTTTTAAATTAATCAAAAAATCATTTTCAATTTTTTTAATTTTAATCTTATTTAGACTAAGTTGATGATTGAAATCCTTGTAACATAAATTTTTAAAGCTAAAAACCACTCCTATTTAATTTGACATGTTTTTCAAAATACTGGTATTATTTTGTGGAGGTTGAAAGCTTGAAAGCTCATTGGGAGAAGATTCTTAATATTTTTAAAACTATAGATTTTAGAATTTTTCACATAGGCTTTAAAAATGTTCATATCTTTATAATAAATGTGTTGATAATTTTGCTGACATTGAATCTTATTAATAGATTGAATTAGTTTTGGTTTGATTCTTTACCTTCCATTGTTCATTTTAATTTTTTTTAGAAATCGTTTAAGTTCCATTTTATGTTTTGCTAGTTGTGTTGGAGACTAGTTTTCCTTTACATGGATTTTGTTTTGCTCTTTTATACTTTTTATATATTTTTTCTTGCTTTTATAAAGTTTTCGTATAATGAAATGTAATTGATGAAACCTTACCTAAAAGTTTCATAATGATACCAACATAACTTTAGTAAAAAAACTAAATTAAAAATATTTAATTCCAAATTTAAATAAAAAGGAGTTAAAATTGTAGTTACAGTTACAAACTACGACTTTAGTGTAGATTAAATTAAAGTTATATTTGTGATTAGTACTTCACCTTAACATTTAACAAAAATAATATCAAAGTCATGAATTTAAGCATTAGTTTAATTTGATTTATAAATAATTATATTCATAAAAAATTAAAAGAAAAAAATGGTATTTAGTGCAACCTTTCTTCTTTTGTAAAATTATCTTCTTGAATACAACATATCTATGTAAGTATTTTTTTTTTTTCAAACATAAGTTGTCGGTTTAAGTATATTTTTTCACAGAACTTGCCCGTTTACGTTCTTTTTTTCCAGAAAAGTTACTTAGGTTAGTAATTTTCAAATTAAATTGCACAAACATAGTAGTTTCTCTGCATGGTCATTGATACTATGATCTACTCAAAAGCAAATAAGCCATCGATATTGAATTTAATACGATGTTTATATGGAGTCCATTCAAATTTATAAGCTATTAAAGTTGTTAATTTATTTTAATAAATTTTTACTATTCGATCAATACAGCCAAAACGAGAAAAACAATAATGTATTTCAATTTGTTGGAGAGTGACTTAGTCATTCACCAGAGGATGTGTACATTCTGGAGAAGGGTAGGTGAAGTACTAATTCAAAAAATATTAATTAATAAGAATGCAAATAGCTAAATAAAGGGATAAGACGTTGAATGATAGATGGAGATTGCTTCTACAAAAGTACTGGGTTACCAAGTGGTCCAATTAAACTAACTTCAATGATCTGAGTTCAAACATGAGTTTATGAACAAAACACATATTTTATATAGAAAAATAATTATTATATAGAAAAATAGTAATTAAAAACTGTAAAGTTTAATTATATAAAAAATTAATAATGTGACTGTGTAGTTTAATTCAATCGAGTTGTAACATAATTAAAAACTGTAGATCTAATATCTCGGCCCAGTCTATCAGCATTCTAATAGAATTATTAAGCATCAAGGCCCAACATAAGAGAATTAGGGCCAATAACTGGCTTTTAATTAGTTCTTGTTTTTTTATTTTATCTTCAGTCTAAAATTATTTTTGTTAATCTTCAAAGTTTTATCATGCGAAATGAGGAGAAAAACAGAGGAATCAAAGAAAGTTAAAAAAAATATGCAAAGTATATAAATGTGGTAAATGACATGATGCAAAAAATTGGAATAAAAAGATAAAAGAGTTGAAAAATAAATGTAAAACAAAGTGGCTATGTGAAAAACTTCTCTTGCTTTTCATGTTGTCTCTTCCAAAGTTGCTGTCTTCCAAGAAAAAAAAAATTACAGCATGATACGAATACACGCATGCTTTGAAAGTTCCAATAAGTATCGGATTTTTAGAATACGTTGCTGGGTTTAAAAGGACAATTCATATATAAAATGGGGAACATTCATTCAAATTTGAGTATAAGATACCTAAATATGATTGTGACTGGCCAGAAATAAAATGTCATATGCTATCACGTCGATGTACTAAAAAGACAACCTAGGAGTTCTTTTCTTTTTCTAGTATGTGTATGATCTTTTAGATAAGATTACTTTACCTTTTTAAAAAAAAATAAATTCTTAATATTTTATTATAGATATTTCATTTTCAAACGTGTGAATATTTTATATACATATATCGTTTAAGTTATGTAACATTGAGATTATTAAACACTTATCTGAGTTTCATGAATAAATTGTGTAAGCCATTATAATACTATTTTCAATTCAAACTTTAAAATCATGCGCTTTAATATTATTGTTTAGATTTTCTTATAAAATATAAGATAAGTTAATAATAACGAATCCATCGTATAAAAAATCATGACATTACTTTTAATATATTTAAATATTCATATTTAAATTATATTTACTTGTGTGGTTTAAACATATTTCTTTAAAAATCAAGCTTTTTTTATAGTTTATTTATTTTGATGACTTTTTTTTTCATATCTTGTTATTATGAATAATTATTTATTTGTTCTTATTGTGTGTGTTTTTCTTTTTGTGATCACTGTTATGCTTTGTCTATAAAAAGCCTTGCTATTATTTTATAGTTGCAGGATTCTTTGGTATCATTTTAATTTGAAAATTTAGATGAAAAATGACATTTTGTTGTTACCTGGTCCTTGAAAGTTGTTGAAACTTTTGGGTGATACCTTCAATTCGATAGAACCTTAGATACTAATATTAAGTAGGCATGGGGTTATTGGATATGGTAGGCGTGTATACTTAGATTCTATTCTATTTAAAATACTAAACTTTTGTTCTCTCAACGATATTATTTACCACAAGAAGCGTGAAAATAAGAAAGAAAAGAGAAAAAATAAAACACTTGGGAGACTTTTAAGGTCGTTTCTTATATATTTTCAATTTTAAAAAAGAGTTTAATAGAATATTTACATAATGTAAATGTTTCTTCACAATTATTTAATCACAAATGGTCACATATAATTGAATTTTATAATAACTATTTACAAAATATATCTAACATGAATCTGATTACAAGTATAAAAATAATGCATAAAAATAACACCCTTAAAATCTAGTTCTACTTAAAAGTAACGATTCTTCCATAAGTGACCTTTAAGTAAACTGCAATAAATACACTAAAATGAGAATATGCAAAATGAATCGCTTAAGATGACACTGCAATTAAATAACTAAATAATCATCATCTATTTAATGCAGGTCAAGCCCACGTTATTAACATCCCATTTATGAGACTATCCAAATTGTTATAATTTTCATTAATGGTGGATAAATTTTTTGGTTGACTTTAAGTAAACCATAGCATCAATTTTTTGTTCTTTGTATCCATTTTAACCAAACCAATGCTAAAACCATTTTTTTTTATAGTATTGACATATTGTTTAAAATAATATCTATTTAATATTTTTTTTTTTACTTTCCTTAAACTTCGTTAAAGGACAAGAAAAAATAATCTAAATATGAGAATTTTGATAATGAGGATACCAATAATCTTCTAAAACTTATTCACGAGATAATTTTGTTTCTTTTAATAATATTTTTATTACGTTACTTAAATGATTAAATGTTATAAATATTACATAGTAGAAATATGCTTATTGAGAGTTTATTATTATTAAAATGAAAAAGAATACAACCTTCTTGAGCTGTAATTTATATTGATATTTAGACTTAATAAGAGAGTATTGTGATTAAAAAGACAACTCTTATAATTCTAAATAATTATAAGAACTTATCTTATAAACCATAATATAAAGTGTTGTTTGTAATCACTTAATCTTAAAATTGATACATTAAAGAAGCTCATGGCACAAGCTGAAAGTTTAGGAGGTTATCAAACCACTCATGAAAAGATTCAAATATTTTACATCAAAGTTTGATAGGAGAGCATAGAATTCAAAAATTAGAGAAGATACTTGGATATATTTTATTTTTTCTTCAAACACGATTTTCAATCTATCAAAGGATTAATAATATTATACAAGTTGTATATAAAGAGGTAAAATAATCTAATAATTAAATTTGATCATTTATAAAAAAAATTAGCATTGACATGATATTTTATAAAATATAATTTTTTTATGTAGTTATCTAAAGTTGGAAGCAATTGAAATTATTTTGGCAGTGATATTAGTTGAAGTGAAAATAGCTAAATGACATTAATGACAGGAAAATCAATTTTAAATTATTATTGTTTTCTCGTTGTTTATAAATCTAATTTTTTTAATATTTTTTATCATAAAAAAATAAATTAATTAACTATGAAGTATAAAAGAAGTGTTTCAACGGTTCTTAAAAAAAAAATCAATATATAACAATTGTAAATATAATAAACATACACATGATCAGCTCTTCTCTATACCTTTATGAGAAATTTTAAAATATAGTTGTAGTATCTAGTATTAGATTTTTGTGTATTTTAATCTGTACAATTGACAAAATTCTATAATCAACTATGAATCAATGCAAGTTCACTTCGAATGACTTTTTAAACACCTGCAATACTATTCCATTAATTCTAGTGTTTTTTAAAAGTCTTCCTTCCTTACTACTCACTTCATGCTTCATGTATATATGCATACTTATAACACATATTTATGTAGTGAATATTAATTGCTTTGCAGTTTTATTATATGATTTGATCCTCACAGCTCCTCTTCATAACTTCGGATTATATTATGATCCACTTGCTTGCCTCTTTGCATAAATTCAAACATTTCTCTTTATTTTTATTCCTACCACACAAAAAAATTTTGTCTTCTAATAGTACACGTCCTCTAACCACCTTTAATCCCTTGTCCCAATGATCTTTTGAACCACCTTTAATCCCTTGTTCTAATGATCTTTTGAACCACCTTTAATCCCTTGTTCTAATGATCTTTTGTGTCTGTATAATAGGTGACCTTAGGATACACTTTCAATTTGTAAGTCCTGCATTATTAACCATACGGTTCATGCAACAACAAATTATGTGGATTTTGCATACTTATAAACATTATTGATGGATGACACCATGTATTTAATAATAATAACAATTGAACATTTATTTTTTAGTATTTTTAAAATATAAAAATATGAAAATCACTTTAAATAAATTTAAATATTATTCTTATGAAACATAAATCTTGCACAAGTGTAAGGATCTAGTCTGAAAGTTATCACTTAACAAAAGAATCATAGTCTTTAAGTAAATCAGTTATCACTTAACAAAAGAATCATAGTCTTTAAGTAAATCATATAAGATGACGTCAATGTTATCATCATCAGATGATAGAGGAGTACCAATGGTCGCCAGCGAATCAACTGTCTTCTTGATGTCAATAAGATATGTATTGATTGATCTATTATTCTTTGATGTCTTTAACTGAAATTTCAATTTCTTGATCCAATTGTGAGATGAGATCTCAGGACTTATCATCTTAGTCAAGATTGGTGCGGTCATCAAAGAGAACAACCAAGTCACGATTAGTTGGTTTTATTGCTCATATTGTAGATATTTCCTTGAAATAACTTTCTCTTAAGTCGTATTTTCAGATCGAAAACCGCAGTTAAATTTAAGTTTAATAAAAAAAGTGTGCAAGCTTCAAACCACGGACCATAATTAGAACTTGTTGTTTCCATATCAAAAATTTTTTTTCATCTAGTTTCGTGGTTATGAAAGAATGAGGAACAAACGAAAAAGCAGATATAGATTAGATTACAACTGCGGAAATCAATAAGAAAATCAAGATAGGAAGAAAAAATGATATTTTTATCAAATTCTCAAAGTTGAAACTGTATATAGATAGATAGATAGAATTAATTATGTATATTACACATATAACATAAATAACTATGCTATGTAACAAAATCATAACCTATAACATACATCATAACAAAATTCTATATATTACTCTTATTAATTATCAATGAAATTATGTGATTAGTATCTCTCATCTAAGTTAGCATGAATTACAATTTTTATTTTACATGAAATGAAAGTTTTATGATTTGTATTTGGTACATCAAATACAGATAGGAAGAGTTATGAAAGAATGAGGAACAAACGAAAAAGCAGATATAGATTAGATTACAACTGCGGAGATCAATGAGAAAATCAAGATAGGAAGAAAAAATGATATTTTTATCAAATTCTCAAAGTTGAAACTGTATATAGATAGATAGAATTAATTATGTATATTACACATATAACATAAATAACTATGCTGTGTAACAAAATCATAACCTATAACATACATCATAACAAAATTCTATATATTACTCTTATTAATTATCAATGAAATTATGTGATTAGTATCTCTCATCTAAGTTAGCATGAATTACAATTTTTATTTTACATGAAATGAAAGTTTTATGATTTGTATTTGGCACATCAATATGATAGATTTTGCTTATGTATTTGTATTTAAAGTTGAAATTTGAACTTTTAGATTACTTCTCATAATATATTTAAGTTTTTCAAAGTCAAGTGTTTGTGTTTTAAAACATTGAATAAATAGTTCGAGTCTTAGTAATTAAATTTCAAGAAATTTATAATGTTTTCCATACTTAAATCATATAAGTGTAATAATAATAATGAACAAAAAGACGATGATGTATATAAATATTATAATGATAGTATTTTTTTATGTGAGCTTGAATTTTTTTAATCCCGTTCCGTATGGGTCGGATCAAGTTCCATGGACGGAACCAAATTAATAGGTCTATGATAAACAATGTATATTAGAGTGATAGATTAACACTATTATTAAGTGTTTTAAGTACATATTATGATGATATTATTTAAATTGTGTATTAACACATCATAGTTATAGGCATATGTTAAAAAAATTATTATCATAATTGAAGAAATTATCAATATAAACTATAGTGACACATAATATTTATTATTAAATCTCATTTAAAATTCATACCAATGTTGTGTATGAATATATATATATACCCACATATATAACATTTATATAAACATCTTCTATATGTGAGATTTACTTTGTTATCCATTAGTTTCAACTTTTTCGTTCTTTTATTAACAATAATTTTTTTTCGTATTATCATCTTAAGTTATCGCTTACAATTTTTTTACAAGAGAGGCAGGTATTGTTTCATTGTTGCACTATATTACTCATCTTTTCATACTTATTGGGCTTTCCGTTTCTTTTTTTTCAGAAAATTTGCGGTTTTTGACATACATTTTATTGTGGCAACCAGAATCGTTAATTTCTTTTTCATAAGCAATATAGTCCTTATATACATGTTTACAAAATATTTGGAATGTTCCAACCTATTAAACAAATAACAATATCAACTACATTTATATAATTTTCAGATTTTTTCAGAACATAATTTCATCTTTCAATTCTTTTTAAAAAGTTGGAGTAATTAACAAGAATGATCCTTTTTAATATTTATTGGATAAGCTGAGATAAAAAAATTGATGATATCTAAAATATTAACTAATTTATATTAAATTGTCCCGACTCATGACCTTTCAACATCCTATGGTATATTTATATTTGTTCATTGAGAAATTATTTTTGAATTTTAGAAACTCTTAATTTATCGATTAATTGATAACCCTTTTAAGTAATAAAATTTATTGATAAATCAACATTAGTATTTGTCGAGGTTTTACTGTATTGACGGGATAATCGGAAAAACTTATAGAAAACAATTTTTTAACTTATTTCAATCAGCTGCATGTTAAATTCACAATATAATAAGAAACACTTAAGTAATAATTATTTATCCTAATGCATACTAATTTTAAATTTATTTTACAAGTGTCAAATAATAATTCGAATACGTAATAAATATTGATAAATCATGTTTGCCAACTCATTTCATTACTTAAAGAGTTCGCGGCTTAATTCGAATTTTCATTTAAAAATTACCCTACCTAAATATAAAAATCAAAATTTTATTAGTTTTAATTTAATTTAATATAAACATTAAATTAAACTAAACCAATGTTTTGTCGGTAAATTTTAGTAATTGTCATTATTATAAATTTGTTAAACATTTTTTTTAAATCATTAATCATTTTTTAGAAGATTGTTAAATCTTTTATAATATAAAATCATTAAATAAAGGAAAACATGTTATAATTTTTCTTTATTGTTAAAATTTTAAATTTTTATTGTTATTTATTTATAAATAAAATAAATATTTTTATTATAATGTAAATTTGTTATTGTATTCTGATAAACATAAACATATTATAATTATAATATAATCAAACACAAAAAGTTTTCCATAAATAAACTCGTACATATTTATTAACTATTAATTAATTCTAAATGTATATTATTATATTTAAATATACTAAATAGTTTAATTTGATTCTTAAATTTTTAATTTAAAACTTAAACCAAGCAGATTGATTAAAAAAATATAAAATATTGAACAAAATCCGTTTAATAATTTTTTTATTGTTAATCAATTTTCCATTATTTATAAGATTAATTGGATTTTGAACTCTAACACTACTTCGTGGGTAATGTAAAATGCTGACACCCATTTTAGTATTATAACTGGCGTCTTGTTTTTTGCTAATGTATAACAAACATAACCTGCAACCATGTTTTCTTTTTATCCTAAAAAATAAAACAAGTTTCATTTCTTTTGCCCCCACGACGTCCCAAACTCTCAACGCGAAACGTGGACTCAGCACGGCAAGTATCTTTCGAACATAAAAATTAATATCTAATTCTTTTCATCTTAAAAAGTATTGTTGACATATATGTATATATCTAATTATATAGTTATAAAAATTATTTGACTTTAGTTTCTATTTATAAAAAATATATATGTTACCAACCAGTTAAAAACCATTGACATTTTGAATTGTAAAATTTATTAGACTTTACATAATAATATATTATTAAATAAAATTTAAAAGTACTTAATTACTATAACATACACTATTTAATTATTCAAATTATTTAGATGCAATATATCAATTTTTAGATGATGAAAAGAATCTGACTGGTCATTGGAAGAAAACTTTTTGAAAGAAAGATAGAATGAGGATTGTTTTTTTTTTCTTTTTTGTTTTTAAGTTAAAAATTATGCAACACTACTTATTCCTATTTATATTTTTTAACTGATTTATAATAGTTAAAAAATTGATTAATATAATTAGCACTACAAAATTTGTTAAAATATAAATTGTAAAATAAAGAATGAGTAAAACCACAGTAAGAGGGGGTGAATTGATTTTACTATTTGAAAAATTTCATGAAAATTACTATTTTAAACTGTTAATGATAAGATAAATTAAGTATAGCATTGAATAAAAGAGGCTTTACACTAGGTAAGAAAATCATTCAATTACCTATAATACACATGTCAAACAATGATGTAAAACTTACAAATTAAATTAAAAAGAAAAAATAACATCACTTGATGCAACAAGATCATAACATAAGAGCATATAACATATCAATCTTCCTTGATGAACCTTAGACAAACTTTCTTCATGTAAAAGCACTTTTTTTAAAAAAAAATTCTAAATGATAATAAAACTCTATATGAAAAATTGTGGTTGAATATGAGAGATATTCCTCTTAAAAATATTTGAGATAATAAATTATTATTTAGGATAATCAATTATTATGTTCATTATTCTATCTAAAATTACTTTAATAATAATTTAATTGGTCAATTATTATTTAATTCTATTCAATTATTTTCAAAAGGTTGAGTTTGTTATCTTTTCTAGTATCAATTATTTCCTGTAATAATCGATTACTTGTGAAACATGTACAACTATTTTTGACCAACATGATTATTTTTTTGATATAATTGATTATTTTCTAACATAATTAATTAATATGATCATAAAAAGCATAAAATTAGTTTTTAATACAAATTTGCAAATTTTTTAAACTAATTATTCATATTTTATATTTTAATTGTACTAAAACAAGGTATAATAGAAATAAAAAGCATTAACAAAAAAATAAAGAGATCATTAAAATCATTATCTAATCAACACATTGTGTTTTATTAGGTTTTGATAAGATAATCTTATTCTTATTCTTCTTTTATAAGAGCTAAATTTTTAGTTAAGTAATGTCGGTTAAGGGGGTATTTGTTTCTAAGTCATGATTTTATATTCTAATTTATGGGAATGATATGATAAGAAAATTATTTCTGAACACGACTAAGAATACATTTGGTAAAATTTTTATTCTTGGAAATACTTTTTAGTTTCTCAATTAATTAAAATAAATAAATAAAATAATGGAAATTATAATGAATGTTAGAAAGTAACTTCCCTTGTGCTTGTAAAATATAATTTACTTATACCTCACTACACCAGAATAAAAACTGTAGAAAGGTATAATTTTCCTGAAAATAAAACTTATCTAGAAATATTTTATTTATAACCTTAAAACGAAAAGAAACATTCACATTTTCATATTCGAATAAATATGCTGATAAAAAAATTCGCATAAATATAAATAAATTATGTGAAAAGAAACGTTTCTTAACATTTTTAAACAGTACCCAGGTTGATAGTCAGTTCACTAAATTTAATATAAATAGTAAACATAAGACATTAACATCTTTGATCTTATTGAGTCTAATTTTGGGAAACCTATTTATTAGCTTTTATAGTAGATAAAAAATAAATTAACAAATATATTACCGATGAGAGAAAATAAAAGACTTAAAGTAATCAAAAATATTTTAAAAAACAGTAAAAGTACTATGTCTAACTTTAAAGAACTAATTTAATTATAATAATTAAATCAATTAATTTTATTCTAAAATATAGGAATATATTCCAAAAATTATTATTATTATATATAAATTTATGTGGCATCTATGAAAATAAAAGTAATTAATTATATTTTTATCTTTTAGACATTGTAATGGTACGATTTAATATAAGTTTTTAATTATATCAATTAAATATTATATATCTATCATTTCAATTTGATTTACGTGATAGAAAACTAAACTTGTCCTTGTATTTCCTAGGATACCTCAGTCTAAACATTCCCTTAATCTGGTTTTTGTCCTCTTTGATTTAAATTGTTTAGTTGTTAATGCAGCCGCCATGACCGTGAAATCAGTTTCACAGCAACGCTTACGGAATATGTTGTCCAAAGATTCTGTGTCATTCATTCCAAAACGTTTTCGTGTTCTTCGCTCATCATTCCACCTCTCAGTCTCTATAAGTACACGCCATGTGCATTGCCCAAAACAACGTGCCCTGTTTTTCCTACTCTAAGTTCACTGCTTCATATTCACTAGTATTTGTCATAGAGTTCCTCGAATCCTTAATTTTTGTTAACGTGAGATGGATTCAGGTTTGTTGCGATCAGAAGTTGATGTTGTGCCCCACTTGCCCACGAATTTCGTTTGGCCAAAGGAGTACTTGGTGGATGTCCAAGGCGAGCTCCAAGCACCAGTGGTGGACCTTGATGGGTTTCTCAGAGGGGAAGAAAAGGCCACACAATGTGCTGCCAAGCTCATAAGGGAAGCCTGTTCCAACCATGGCTTTTTCCAAGTCATCAACCATGGCGTTGATTCACGCCTCATTCATGAAACACATCATCAAATGGACACTTTCTTTGAACTCCCAATTCACAGGAAAATGAGTGTTCACAAGACACCAGGTTCCATGTGGGGCTACTCCGGTGCACACGCTCATCGCTTCTCCTCCAAATTGCCATGGAAGGAAACCCTCTCTTTCCCCTACCATGACAACTCCTCAGAACATGTTGTAACCAACTACTTTAGGTCCACCATTGGAGAAGACTTTGAACAAGCTGGGTAAGATACTAATGCAAATGATGACATCTGTCATTTTTATCATTGTTCATGATCCATGCATATTTTTTTTTTTTTCTTTATGAAGCCATCTTTATTTCATACACACTAGTTTTTGTTTAAGCTTTGGCTTGTTCTTTATTGAACACAAGAATGTTCCTCATGTTGTGGAATTGCCAGAGTGATATTCCAGAAGTACTGTGATGCTATGAAGCAGTTGGGGTTGAAGCTGACGGAGCTATTGGCCATAAGCTTAGGCGTGGATCGGTTGCATTACAGGGAGTTGTTCTCCGATGGATGCTCCATCATGAGATGCAACAACTACCCGTCTTGCCAACAACCGAGCCTCACATTGGGGACAGGACCACATTGTGATCCAACATCCGTAACCATACTTCACCAAGATCTTGTTGGGGGGCTTCATGTTTTTGCAGACAACAAGTGGAAGATGGTTCCACCTCGTCTTGATGCTTTTGTAGTCAACATTGGAGACACCTTCACGGTAGGCCCTATAAACACTTCCACATCTCACTATGTTACTACTACCTTCGAGTACTGATTTTTCACGCACGTTGTTTTTTTAACACCAGCAAATGAAACTTTATAATATTTCTGTTTATCTTTTACCTTTTTTCTTTAATCCTATTTTCTGTCATCATACTGCAACGACTTATTTACTTGGAGTTATTTGGAGTTGTACACATCCAAATAATTTTAAGTTGCAGGGAAATATACATGTGTATAATTTGTAGACATAATCATATATAAATTTACTTTTAATCGAATTTTAAATTATTATATAAGATAATTTATACGTATGCGTATTTATTATATTATAAAGGTTAAAAGAAAAAACTTGTGAGAACAACTGATTCAATGGATCTGACCCAGAGTAAATGGATTACTTGGAGGGTAAATGAAGTGTAGACTTTTTTTCTTTTTCTAAAATAAATAAGGGCAGACTAAAAGAGTGCCAAACACTAACAATATGTCTTTTGGTCTACCATATTATTATTATTTTTTTGTCGGCATCTAATATTATAATGGGGCAAGTAAAATGGTTATATATACATTTGAAAATAAAAATAAAAAAGAGAGATGACACAAAATATATTTTTTAAATATTTAAAATATAAAAATATATGATTAATTGTTTAGGGTAAAAGGAGAGTACACAGGAAATTTAACCACATTCAAAAGGTTGACATCAATTTAGAATAAAAATATAACTCATTTTGATTTTAGTCTCTATATAAATCTATTAAGTAATGTATTTTTACCCCTTATAAAGATAAAACATCAATTATTTTATCGAACCGAAAAATATACTTAAATATTTACGCATGCTTCATCAGATTTGATTAAAAGATTTCATGGCCAAACGTCGAAGATATTGCTTTGACCAAAATACAGATTGGGCCAAATTTATTCAGAGTGGTTATAACCATTGGATATCACAGGCCTGTGCATTTAGAATTTTTTTTTTAAATAACTATAAATTGTTATCATTTAATTTGGTCAATTTTTGATATGTAATATTTTATAATATAACTCCAGGATTACTTGAGTATTCATGGGACTGATCCACTATAATTAATCAATATATTCCCTTGAAATATTCTAGCTTTCTCTGTCTTATTCTTATGTTCTTTAAGTTTTTCTAATAATTTTTCTTAATTAACAATACTGTTATTTTTTTTAAATGTTGATATATGTGTGGGAAGGAGAAAGAATAATGCTACATTAACCGTAATTTTATTAAATATTATATTATTAATAATTTCATATAAAAATAGATTCTGTCCATTTTATTGTTCAATTATAATTTTATAATTATTTATGTTAGATATTGCCAAAGTTGAACCCTAAAATAAAATGGTTAAAGGATTCATATATATTGCAATATATTTTAGAAAATATATATTATATCGATTTTAATTATATATAAAAGAAATCAACTAATTTTAAAAGAATATAAATTGTCTGTATATAATGTATATAAAAATAATTATTTTACTATTAAAATATGATATAATAAAAAATATTAAATTATGTAATATTCAATACAAATTATACCGATATCATTAGATCTCATATGTATATTGAATTATTTAGGCACTTCTGATATATGTACATTGTGTGGCTATGAATTATTTCCTATAATGTTCATTTTGACATTTTGTAAATGATAATGTGCCTATATGAAAGTGATATTAATATATGTTTAATTTTGTTTTTTAAAAATATTTTTTGATTTTTTAATAAACAGTCATTTGGTGATCTGTTTTCGATTCTAATGTGTGTATTGTTTTTGAAAATAGAGAAGGGAATATAGCTTCTTCGTGTTTTTGCATTGTGTATCTGATGTAATTTTCTTTTATAGCTCCATTTTCCAAAACGAGTTGCCTTGATGCTCCTCTCCTTTAGCGTCACCCTTAACGTGGTTAACAGAGTGTTGATATTTTGATATCATTATTTATTTTTAACATTAATATATATTATTATTTTATTTATATATAATATTTTGTTAATAAAATGTAGTATCAAATAAAAATATAAGTGAATAATGATGTTAGACTAGTATTTTTTTTATTATTAACCTAAGGATGAGGAAGATATAATAGGTATACATCGACTATAAATAAATGAAGTAATTTTTCTTTTTCCTTCCCTTAATAACGGGGTTCTAAAACTTATTCCAGAAAATAGATGATTTGTGGCTATAATGAAAAGAAGTTGTTAAACTTTGATTGATATTTAGTATTGGTACGGAAGCATTAATCTGCGGTGGAAATGCATTAGATGATCATGCATGCATGTAGAGTATATTGTTAAAGTAGACAGGAGGAATCATGAGTTGTTGGTTGTGCAGGCATTATCAAATGGGAGATACAAAAGTTGCCTGCATAGGGCAGTGGTTAACAAGTACAAGGAGAGGAAGTCCTTGGCCTTCTTTCTATGCCCCAAAGAAGACAAGGTGTTGAGAGCCCCAGAGAGTATTGTTGCCATGGATGGGACCAAACAGTATCCTGATTTTACATGGTCACATTTGCTTCATTTCACACAAAACCACTACAGAGCAGACCAAGCTACTCTGCCAAACTTCATCAACTGGCTGCTATCTTCCAAAACCACAAACTAGCTTTCCGCTAACCAACAAATCCTTTCTCATCTACCACTTTACTTTTACAACACAATCTCCCATCTAAATTCTCCCTGTACTTTTCCCACCTACACTCCAAAACTTTTCTATCCCACCACCATCCATGTCTCTTCCACTTTGCATATCCATTCTCTACCACCTTTTTCTACATATTCGCTGCTCCTCACATAATATGTATAATAACCTTAGTATTTCGCTACCTGCTATAAGGGTATTAATATTTAGTATTGTTTAAATTATTAATGACAGCATTATTATTTTTCTTATATTATTGTATTTAGGCTTTGTTATTAGTCAACTGAACGTAGTCAACCTTATATATATATATATATATATATATATGGTGAACTAATGAAATATCTCCCCGTTAAATAGTTTGCACGAACTCTATTTTCACTCTCGAGTTTTTTTTTTGAAAGCTAAAGTTCTGTTGAAGAAAAGTTGTAGGCATATTTGAATGCTGTCGGCCAAGAACATGAGATATTATATAGTCTGCATAAGATACTCTCGGCCAAAACTTGACCAAAAGGAACAAAGCAAATCGAAGTAGTCCATTTTGAATATGCTACATGACAGTGTGTTCATTGTCATCTTCTACAAATTTGTTTAATTCAATCTTTGGCCCGTGATGCAGTTCAAAGTCCACTGACGTAATAAGCAGAAAGAGTTTAAACTGGACTAGTAGCCATAAAAAAAAGTTACTTTAAAGCCGATAACATATCACAGTATAATTTTCTTAGCATTCATTTCTAGCCTATGTTGGCGTGAGAATTGTATTCCATTATACGCCAAAAAGTGTTTGTCTCCAATCTGAAACGCAAACTGCAAGCAGACACTTTGCTGTCAATCTCAAACCTTTTTCCGCACTTTTTACCTTTTATTTATGGACTGAAAGAGAATAACGGGACGGGGTATAGGCACAATGCTGATTGATTGAAACATAAATGCATTACGTACAAAAATGACAGATTCTTCTATAGAATTTGTTAGTCTACTCCAGATTTTCTGTATCTAGCCAGCAAATATAGCAATAGGAAGCAATAATCATCAAACATTTTTTCCAACCCCAACGCTATATCCGACTGGTATATGCAACTATACAGTACGAAAGCATGTGTCTAGCTTTTATTGGTTGAATGCTATGAAACTAAAAAATACACCCTCTTACATAAAATCAAGGACTGTTTGTCCAAATAAGTAATCCAAGACCGTTGCATTGATAAGAGTTTTTGTCCATATATACAAATTCGTAAAGATTATAGCTTTACCTTTTATTATTAATAGATATAATCACTCACATTTTCTTTTCTATCTCTTTTTCCAACTTTTTTTCTTCCTTTTCTCGTTGATTCTTTCTCTTATCTCTCTCTCTCTCTTTTTTCATCTTTTTTTTTTTTTGTCATATGCTCACGTTTAATGATGTTCTACTTTTATTCCTAATTAAGCATACCCTTTTTGACATGATTAAACATGAAATTCTTTATAATCTTTCTTTAAATATAAGTTTAAGGGCAAGATTCCTACATATATAGGACTGTTAAAATGGTGGTCCGGTCTAATATATGATAAAATTAAAAAAAGTTAACTATTTAACTTTATTTATATTTTAAAAGGAGGCATAAGTTTTGCTCTAGCCTACTCCTACGTTAGGAAAAATGACTATATATCTTTATTTATGAGTTTAAGGTTTAATATTCAACAATAAAATAACAAGATACATTATATAATAACATCTTAAGCTAAATATTAGTTCAAACAAGTAAAGATTTGTAAAAGTAGACAATAGTTCATGTTATTATGAGATTAACAGTCTAAAGAACCACAATATATTCACATTAGGTGTTTCTACTGATTAAATCACTAGTAGAAAAAAGACAATTAATCGCGGTTGTATAAGGCTTACAAGCGCGGTTGTACAACCGCGTTTGATTCAGTCGCGATAAAAAGTACTGAAGATACAAACGCGGTTATACAACCGCGATGGAAAGTATAATATACCACCGCGGTTCTTCAGAAACCGCGTTGAAAAATGGCACAAAAGGTTTTATAATTACACAGAAACTGCACATACCAGCGCGGTTCCATCTACAACCGCGCTGGTATGTGCAGTTTTTTTTTTTTTAAATTGGCAGCAGCTATTCGCTGCTGCCCAATGCCAAAATGCAACCAAAAATGGAAATCCAGAATCAATACATTCTCAATTCAAAATCTAATATCTCCAATATAACAAATTCTCAATTCAAATTTCAGGTTTCCACAAACACAAGAATTCTAAGTAATGACGCAAACATTATAAACATAAAGTAGAAAGTTGTTACAATTTACTACAACTTAGACAAATATTACTATATATTATACTAGAAAGCTATTACAATATATTACAACTTACTCCAAGTTTACTATAAGATTTC
>Ga0209700_102918_pt1 | contig 33718 bp, 20 predicted proteins | sample SiratroredBW_FD_187528 | JGI IMG/M metagenome (GOLD analysis project Ga0209700, IMG submission 187528) | Root nodule microbial communities of legume samples collected from California, USA - Siratro red BW (SPAdes) (version 2) | ecosystem: Host-associated > Plants > Roots > Nodule | place: USA...
TTACTCTAAAAAAATATTCAAAATAAAAAATATATATAATTTTCAAAATTAAAAAATATCAAACATTCTAACAAACAAGTATTTTCAAAGAACTACGTAATCATGATTCTTCATCCTTGATGGAGATACGTAGGAGCAAGGTCAAACCTTGTCGGGCTCCCTAAAATAAAAAAAATATTTTGTTTGTTTTAGCTTAATCTCTTTCTTGGAAAAATAAATATTTTAAAAAAATCACACTCAGGTTACTTATTTAATTAAAGGTACCGTCTTAGGACGGGCATTGTGGGGTGCTAACACCTTCCCCACACGTAACCGACTCCCGGACTCTAAATCCAGTTTTGTGAACTTGCCTTATCCTGTTTTTGGTTTTCCATAGTTTTTCGTTAATAAATTATGGTGGCGACTCCTCTGTTTTGAAAATTAAATTAAATGGTTTTGTTCGCCATCCCCGTCGTGACCTCGGTTGCGACAAGCTTCATTGATTTGATTTATGAAATACATCACTAGCAATAAATCCAAGAGATTTGGTGACAAAAGACATTTTTATCCCAAAAAGCTAAAGGAGAAATTTGGAAATGACATCTAAAATTGAAAGTAAACCTAGGAGAAAGGTTCAGAAAAAAAAAATCCTCTAGACATAGTGGTTCTAGTAAGAAAAAGAAAACTAAGGAAAACCATGAAAGTAAACCTACGAGAAAGGTTCCTAGAAAAAACAATTCTCCAAAGATAGCGAGTGTACAAAGCCAACAAGGTTTTGAAAAATTCTCTAGATACCATGTTAAACTCTAGGGAAGATAGAATATTGGAATGGAACCATGTGTTTCTAAGACAACATGAGTGCTTTATTTATATTGAAAAAATGAAATCAATACAATAAATAGAAGAGATTTGATATCCTTTAATAAGAAAGATATGATATAGAAATAAATAAAAAAGTTCGTAATAATACATACATAATCTAAATATTCTTGATTTATAGGATCAACTCTTTATTTTAACATTTTCCTAATTATATAGGATCAGCTCCTTATTTCTATAATTATAACACAAAACAAAGGTTAAATAGAAGAAAAGTATAAAACTATTTTAGAATAATTTAGAACAAAAAAGTAAGAAATACACTTAGACACAAGGCCAAATGAACATCATTTATTGTACATAAATTGAATAATCAAGCACATTAACAACATTCTAAGACATTACAAAGAATTGAAAACAAACTCAAGCATACTTTATTAACGAAAGCTTTTCCATGAATTTTAAGGCACTTTTGTTGAATGTTTTACAAAAGTTTCTCATTTGGATATTTTTACATAATTTACATAAGATCTTGAAAAGTGTACTATAGACTCGAGAAGAATCTGTCTACTAGAAGTCAGTCTGGTGTAGTTACTGGTAAGTCAGAGGTGAACCAACGAAGTTCATCATCTCACTCATGGAAGAAACCCAATAAACCTGCTTGTCGATATTAAGTACAAATCTATGTTGTTAATAAGGCTTATTATCATGGGCCTGATGAACAATGAATATGTCCAATACCAGTCCCATAAATAGAAGGACACCTCGACATGTATTACTATTGTTCCCATTACTCCTTATCTATACTCAAAATTAACTTAATCGATGGAGTGCCTTTGTAGATACCCTCCCCCACAACCGAGTAGAAGAAGATGCTTAACTTAAAGATTTCACCAAACCTCTGAAGATAGATCGAGTACTGTTAGTCGGTTCCACAACTTATCACTCTTAATTCAGCAACCTCCTCACTCTACTCAGAACATTTTAGTGCCCACTATGGGGTCGGCTATCTCAAAGCAAAATGGCAACTCCATGCAAAACAACCAGCAATGAACACCCTTCACGTACCATGCCAGAATACCACGTTGATACCACAAGTTGGTCTTTTCACCCTGGATAACACTATTTTATACCGAGTGTTCCCCACATCCCTAAAAGGCCTTACACTGAGTTGGTTTACTTAGCTACTTCTCTTCCCAGTTGTCAGCTTTTAAACTCTCATCTCCATGTTTGGAGTGTAATTTGCTACCAGCCGACCTCATCAGTTTACATCTCTTAGCCTGGTCAATGTTCGATAAGAGAAAGGAGAATCAGTTCACACTGTCATGGAAAGATTTGGGAAGACGACTTGGAAAAAAAAAATTGAGCCCATAAGTCGCTCTGTGCCACTTAATAACAACCTTGAAACCTGTCCCATTTTCAAATAGTTTATGTAAAAAGTCTGCTACCAATCTAAATGAGTTGAGGAGGAGAGCTGGCAAGTTCATGGAGTTGGAGGAGTTGATAAAATTCAGAAAACAACTATGAGAAAAAACTGCCCAAAAGAAAACCAATAAAGATAATCAAAATGATAGTAGTCGGTTCCAACGCCCAAATACCAAACCCAAAGACTTGATACGAAAACCTAGATTTGATCATTATATCCCCTCAATGTTAATCGTTCTTGCATACTCACAGAAGCTCTCAACACGAATCTTTTGGTACAACTGTGGAAAACTAGGAGTCCTCCTAATGTTGATCGAAATAAATATTATAAATATCACAATAGTTATGGGCATACAACTGAAGAATGTATAACTTTGAAAAACAAGATAGAAAAGTTTATTCAAGTTGGCCATTTTCATCAATATGTATATAGAATTCCACCCAAAAGGCGTGAGAACAGAGATCCTCCATATAGAAGAGATGAAGATGAAGATAGAGAGAAGAGAAGAGATGATAGAAGTTGTGGTCGAGATAAAAGAGATGATATAAACCGAGGTCAAGATCCCCCACTACGGAGTCACAAACACCATTGCTGGAGGATTCACCAATGTAGAAAAATCATCATCCTCAAGGATAAAACATCTAAGATCAGTGCAATTTGTAATTGCAGTGCTAAATAGAACTCGACGGAGCACACAAAATATCACTTTTCCATATGAAGATTTTCATCAAATTGACCCCAATCAAGATGATCCCATGGTAATCACCGTTGAGATATCTGATTTAGCAGTCATGAAGACTTTGGTTGACCAGGTAAGCTTAGTTGATATCCTCTATTGAAAGACGTTCCAGTCACACACCCTTAAACCATACCCTGATCAAATAGTAGGATTTTCTAGAACAAGTTGATGTGAAGAGATATGTTAAATTGATGACTAGATTTGTGGGAAGGCCAACAGTAAAGTTATTAAAGTTTGCTACTTAGTAGTTGATGTTAGTACCTCCTACAATGTCTTACCTGGGAGACCTTCACTGAATGTGCTTGGTGCCTTTGTGTTAGCCCCACAATTGGTAATGAAATTTCCCTCAAAAAATGGTGACATGATCACGATCTATGGAGACCAGAAGATAGTAAGAGGATGTTATATTGCTAGCCTAAAGGTACAACCTAAAAGAATATTCCCCAAGATCCATGATGAGAAGATGATGGCGACGACTGATTTGGATCCTTAAATTCATGATGGTGATCCCATAAAACCTAGAGAACCAACCAAGAGATGTCATATTGGTAGAGAAGAGCAAGTTGTGAAGATGGGAGAGCAGTTATCAGGACCTGATGAAGATAAGTTGAACGGAGTTTTAAAAGATAACATTGATGTGTTCATATGAACGACAACAAATATGCCTGGAGTGAACCCTCGTGTGGCTTTCCACAAACAGTCCATTTATAAAGATGCTCGTCCAGTCACCCAAAAGAAGAGAAAAATAGGAGAAGAGAGAATGATTGCTGCTGAGATAGAGGTGGAAAAATTGCTCAAATCTAACTTTATACGAAAAGTGCATTACACCACTTGGCTGACCAATGTTGTCTTAGTGAAGAAATCAAATAAGAAGTGAAAAATGTGTTTAGATTACACAGACTCAAACAAAGCTTGCCCAAAAGATGCCTATCCACTCCCAAGTATTGATCACCTAGTTGACAGAGCTTTTGGCCATCACATACTTAGTTTTTTAGATGCTTACTCGGGATATAACCAAATCCCAATGTACCATATAAATAGTGAGAAAATTGCTTTCATTACTAACTTTGTCAATAATTGCTATAATATCATGCCCTTTGGTCTCAAGAATGCTAGAACAACATGTCAGAGACTCATGAATAGAATTTTTTGAGATCAAATTGGTAGAAATGTTGAAGTATATGTTGATGATATGGTGGTTAAGTCTAATAATGTGGAGTAGAATCTATTTGATATGGCTAAGATCACTTGAACCAAAAAATTTGTGTTTTTGGTGTTGAGGGTGGAATGTTTCTAAGCTTTGTTCTGACAGCCGGAGGTATTGAAACCAATCCTGAGAAGTGCCAAACCATCATTGGCATGAGGAGTCTGACAACTATGCAAGAAGTTCAATGCTTAATGGGAAGATTGGCCTCTTTATCAAGGTTCCTTCCCAAATTAGCTGAAAAGGCAACACTTATCATGAAGCTTGTGAAAAAGTCCAAAAGTTTTGATTGGGATCATCGATGTAAGATGAAATGGTCTTCACTGACTTGAAAACATTTCTTGTGAGTCCCTACGTGCTAAAAATTCCTATAGCAAACAAGGAGTTGCTCTTGTACATTTCTATATCCGAGGATGTTGTGGGAAAAGCCTTGGTTCAAGAAGAAGAAGATGGCCAACAACTCATCTACTTTGTTAGTTGAACAATTCATGGAGCTGAGATCAGATACCGGATGGTTGAGAAGGTTGTGCTAGCCTTGAATCACACTGCGAGGCAATTGAGAGCATACTTCAAAGCCACCAATTAGTGGTGATAAATGATTGTCAGATAGCCAAAATACTAAGAAAGCATGAACTAGATAGGAGAATGATAACTTGGTCTATCAAGCTATTCGAATTTGGATTGCGATACAAAGCAGGAGGGCCAATTAAATCTCAATGCCTGGCAGATTTTGCAACCGAGTTACAATATTACCTCAATGTTGAAGGTGGATGGATACTTTATGTAGATGTCTCTTCAAGCAAAAGGGGGAGTGGTTCTAGAATAGTCCTAAAAGAACATGTAGATGTAAAGATTGAGCAATCTCTAGTGTTTAAGTTCAAGACATCTAATAATCAAGTGGAGTATCAAACTTTAATGGTTGGACTCACTTTAGCTGAGGATGTGGGTGTCAAGAAAGTCTCTTGCAAAGCATATTCTCAGCTCATGATCTTCCAGTTGAAAGGAGAATTCCAAGTTAAAAAACCCTCATACTCAAGTATTATAACATGGCTAAGAAGAAGATGAAGTGTTTTGATGAAATCAATTTTGAGCATGTTCCCCGAGAGAAAAATACTAGCATAGATACCCTGTCGCAACTGGCTAATGATAAGAAGCCTAACCATGAATTTGTCAAGTTTTATATCAACCTTGTGTTAATGAAGAAGCATGCATGGAAACCTCCACTGTGACAACTGACTTGATTCAACCGATTAAGGACTTCTTAACTGCTGAACCCATTGACCATATTCGATCTGATAAACGAATGCCTAAAAAAGCAGCTTGACTTGTTTTAATTGGCTCTGATATCTACAAAATGGGTTACTTATCTCCCTTGTTAAAATGCTTATCTAAAGAGCAAGCGAAATTTGTTATGAAGGAAATCCATCATGGTGTTTGCGCCCTACATTGAAGACATTGAACGATGGCTACCTAAATTCTCAAAGCAGGTTATTATTGGCCAACATTGAAGGTAGAATGTGATGACTTGGTGAGGTGATGTTTGAGTTGCCAAGAACATGGTCACCTAATTCATATCCTTGCAAACAAATTGAAGAACGTTATTTCACCTTGGCCATTTTCTTTATGGGGAATGAATGTCGTTGGCCCCTTCCCACCAACTTTTGGACAAAAAATATTTTTGGTTGTTGTAGTTGATTATTTCACCAAGTGGATAGAGGCAGAACCACTCACCTGGATCATATCCCAACAAATTAAAAGCTTTGCTTGGAAGTTCATATGCAGATTTAGGTTGCAATATGTAGTTTTAACTTATAATGGGAAGCAGTTCACTGACAAGTTTTTTAGGTAGTTTTACAACAATATAGGAATCAAACATCTCACTAGTTCTGTGAAGCACGCTCAAACAAATGGACAAGCTAAAACAACAAACAAAATAATTATAAGGAAGTTGAAGAAAAGGCTAAACAAGTAAAAAGGAAGATGGCTTGAAGAATTATTAGAGATATCATGGCCGAACAAGTGTACCCCTCATGGTACTGATGTCATGTTACCAGTGGAAGTTGGTGAACCTATAATTAGAAGATGATTTGAAGACCTCAACATCAATAACGCCAATCTTAGGGCCAATCTTGATCTTCTGGAAGAATTGCGAGATAAGTCCTATATTCGAGATAAAGCATGCAAGCTGAGAGCAACCAAAATATATAATGCTCGTTTGGCCAATGACGAGGGTAGCAAGGAAAATTCCTATTGAAGGCAAACTAACACTAAACTAGGAAGGCCCTTTCAGAGTGAAGGAAAATTTGGGTAATGAAGTATATAGGCTAGAGTTGATGGAAGAAGGCCTAAGTAAGACCCAATCACTAGAGCCATGGCCAAACACATTAAAGCTGAAGAGGTGACAGAGGCACCAGTGCACATCAAGATGATGACAACCTTGAGCCTTTTTTAACATTTGTAATTTGTAAAATAGTTTAGATAGAATTTTTATTTGTAAAATAAAAATGATAGGTGCATTATGGTTAGAAAGCACCTAGCGTTAGGGTTAACTTCTTTAGAATCGTTCACATCTAGGAGGCACTACATGTCATCACGATATTGGATGGAGAATAAGATGTTTAGGGTTAGGAGGCTTGCTCCACACGTTAGGGTTAGGGTTAGGTAGCGCATGAAACAAGCTAGGGTTATGTTAGGGTTGCTTACTTCATAAGCTAGTTGAGAAAGCTTCTAGCACAAGCTTCTCCTTCTCTTCTTTTTCTATAAATACATGTGTAGACTCCTTGTAGTTGAAGCTTGATTTGTATAATGAAATGCTGCACAATTTTCAGATCATTTACCAAGCCTCTCTTTGAGTTTTCTTCTCCAAGAAAGCCTTGAAGAACTGGTGGTGGTTGGCCCAACCTCTTACAAGAACACCTTCATCCACTAGCTCATCATTGCCTTGAAGCTTCCATTGTAAGCTTCTTCCATACTCAATAACCTCCACGATTTCTTTTGTTTTTTTTGCTTCCGCATTGAAGAGGAGCCTCTTCTCATCCATTAGTTCGGTGCAAAGCTTCATCCATGCTCTACATCATCACGTAGAGTTGCAAGAGGCAAAACATCAAGGAGCTCTCTTCTATCAAGAGGGGCTGACAAGAGAACTCATTCCCAGGACATGGAATTCTACACACTTGAAATTCTATTACAATTGATGGAGTTTTGTAACTTCTACCAATCCATGTATAGAAACTGTAAATAAATAGAATAAGCATATTCTCTCAAGTCTCAATGTGACACCAATATTTTTCTACCTTTTCCCTTATTTAAGTGTGAGTTCATTCTCATGAACCCTTACCGAGTACACGATCTCGTTCAAGGGTGAGTTCATTCTCATGAATCTCTACCAAGTACACAACCTCAGTTAAGGATGAGTTTATCTCCATGAACCCCCATTGAGTATCTACTGAGTATGACACCTCGATTTGAATATTAAATATACAAGATGTTAAATATCTTTAAGAATTTTACCTAATAACATATATCAACTCAAGAAGAACTTCTCCAAGTATCCACTATCTCAAAGTTCAAATCGATAACAGAACCCAACATTATCCAAGTTTATTTCTACACTTGAAATTTGGCCTAGTTATTTACACCAAAGGAGTATGGGTTAATTCAAAAATGCAACTAATGTGTAAATTTTTCAAGCCGAGTAACCTATTGGAACTTAAGAGGTTATTATCAACCAAATAACCCCCGAGTATGCCACTTAGACAAATTTTATAATTATAACCGTATTCGCCTTCCTGCACTCATAATCGAAAAACTTAGAAAAATTTATATCATGACAAAGCAAGCATCATACTTAAGTAAAAGTATAAAGTTGCCATTGAAACCTCATGTACAAAATATTCATTAAAAAAAGGCCAAAAAATACATTTAACCCAACTATGGCTATTTTACAACTTCAACATGCTCCTCAGGTTGAGAAGGACCAGCTGCATAATGGTCATCTTGAGGTCCAACAGTTGAGGGCTTTTCATCCGGGATGTCATAACCAACATGAGCTCGTTCTTATAAAAAGCTTTGTTAACATCAAATTTGCCCTCATAAGTGGGTATCTGAAAAAAAATAGGTTGTTTGGATGATTGCCTTTTCGAAGTCAAGTACATATTGGTCCAAGATATATCTCTTGAGATGCTTCAGCTCTTTCTTGGAGTCTTGCACCTCTTTCTTTAAGCTCTCAATTCACAATTGTTCAGCGTTATGATACTATCATGTCAGTGAGGTTTGACTTCAAAAGCTCGACCTTCTCCCTCAATGTTTTATTATCCATGGTGAGCTCATCAAGTTGATTTTGTCTTCGCTTCATCACTTCACACCGAGAATGAGCTTCTACGACAATCTTCAGTTTCCCAGACATGTCCTCATTGGCCTTCAAAGCAGTATCTAAACAACCCTTGTTCTCAACTAATTCTTCTTTAAGACCCCCAGGTTCCTTCTTGATCTTCTCGATCTCAATTGAAGAAGAGAATTTCGTGATCTCCTCCTTCAGCCAAGTAGCACTAAGAAGAATGTGCTCGCCAAATTCTGCAATCGCATTTACCAAATCATCTGCTAAGGACTTGCAGAACACAACCTTGTTGACTTTGTTGATGTGCAACATGATATTCTTAGACACTCTCATCTCAACCCCAAGAAGTTTGTCTCCTACAATGGCAAAAGGTTCACCCCCTTCTTAGTGACTTCTCTTGTGTGAATTGGATAGTGATTTGGAGTGCGAGTGCTTGCGAGAAGGGCAAACAATTGTTGGGGACTGCATCACTAAAGGCCTTGGTTGAGCAAAGCCAGCCACCACCATTGGTATATTGGGCCTCATAGGCCTCCGTGCTCCAACTTGGTTTTCTTCATTAGAATCTAAGTTACTCACCTCAATTATTTGAAAAAAATTATTTATTGTTGAGTGGAGGAAGCTATGATTTCTGCAATAGAAGAAAAAATTTAGAAAAGTTAAAAGTACTTATATCCGATCAAAGTGAAATTAAACCTTACGATCAAACTTGTTTGCAAGATGAGAAGATACATATACATCAAGGAGTTTTCGAATCGACAACTTCTTTGAGAAACTCTTCAAAATTGAGATGGTTTTTATTTTCTCGGCTAACATCATTGATTTTGGCCAAGAGTTTATTTTGGCAGGACTGTTGGTCCAATAAAAGGGAAACTTAGGATTTTTTCCATTGTAAAAATATTTCTTCTCATCCTTCTCAATTTCAACCTTGAAAAATGATTTTTTGAAATGCTTTTAAGGGGCCGTATAAGGAGTTAAAAAACACAACTTTGGCTGACCGACTAAAGATAGCCATGTCGCCTTATTCCCAGGCAGAGTACAATCGCAGTAAAGAAAATTTCGGTGACTGGCGATCAAGTTACACATTTTACAAAGTAATTGAAATGGTTACAATGCCATCCAACTATTAAGGTGAAGTTGGGTGTGCCCAACATTGAACACATGGAAAACCTACATGGTCATCTCGTCAAAGGGAAACTTAACATGTGAACCAATAAACAAATAGGTATAAAAATTGAAAATTCTTCGTCAGCACCTTCTCGGCCATGACATACATTTTCATTCATAACACAACAGTCAATATTTACAATATCATCATCAATGGAACTCTCCAACATGCTAGGGACATTGGCAAAATCAACCAAGTCCTCATGAAATAGAAAACTCTTCTCGCACCTTTTAATCAACCCACTCGTACCCCAACCTTAACAAGAGGGTTTTGTCTTCCTCTTGAATCCTTGGTCTATTACTCTCTCTCCCAACAATCTCAATAGTCGGAACATTGGAAGCTAGGGAAGTAACCTCAAAAGAACTCTCCTCTGAACTTAGTGAAATAGCCTCGACTATCTTCAGCCTTGACTTTCGTTGGACAACCCCGAAAACTTTGAACTAAAGCTACTTTACATGTTAACCGAGAATGAGAAGAAGAAAATACCTAGTTATTGTAGCAAGACGAGAACAACGAGAAGGTTTTCTCTGAGAAGAAACGACGAAATGTGGTGGCCATAATTGATTATGACCCTATTTATAGGTGTGGAAAGCGCGTGGACTGGGCGTTGAAACATCTTACAATCATATCCTAGATTTTACACCATCTAATGATCATGAATAAGTGATCCTCCATTTCAAGAGATTTGACCATTTTGACATAATAACCAAGACCTCCAACCCACCTTCAGAGAGACATTTTATCTTAAGACTCTTCACGATTTCCAACCATGAGTTGAATCACTCGAGCCTTAGAGGGCCTGTGTACTACTATAGACACCAGAAGAATTCATCCACTAGAAGTCGGTTTGATGACGTTCCTGGTAAGTCAGAGGTGAACCAATTGAGTTCATCATCCCACCCATGCAAGAAATCTAATAAAACTGCTTGTCAAGATTAAATACAAATCTTTGTTGCTAATAAGGCTACGAATAGGCCTGATGAACAATGAACCAACCCAATACATTCCTATTAATAAAGGGACATCCCTCAAAGGTATTACTACTTTTCCCACTACCCCTCATTTATACTTAAAACTAACTTGATCGTCAGAGTGTCTTTGTAGGTTCTTCCCCCTAGCCGAGTAAAATGAGAAGATTGACTTGAAGATTTCACCAAACCTCCGAAAACTGACCGAGTACTCTTAGTCAGTTCCACAACTTATCACTCTTAATTCGACAACCTGCTCACTCTACCCGAAACAGAAAAAGCTTTATCTTTATAGGTAAGGAACTTAACATTAGTTCTCCTATAAAAAATTGAAAAAACAGGAACACTAACAAAATTTTAAGACATTACAAAGAGTCAGAGATAGCTTAAGCATAGTGTATGAATGAAATTGAATTATAAATAAAATAAAATCCAAAACAAGTACACCAAAGAGAAAAATTAAAACATGATGCAAAAAGTATTGTGTGATGTGCGGGTAAGTTAAATTATGTGCAAAGAGAAAAAAAAATATATCGCATAATCAAAGTTTAAATCAAGTTAATAAGTATATTGAGTGCAAACAATATTCATAAAAAAATTTACCTAAAAATATGACTTTGATAGCGGTTAAATTTTCTAATAGGAAATAACAGGTAACTTTAAGAGAGTTGAATGAAGCTATAAAATTTTTTATTTGTATGTACTTGGAAGGTCTAATGAAAATAATATATGCCCTAAAGAACAAAATACATAACACATAAGGAAAGATCAAATATATGATGTAATAAGAAAAAATAATATATTTTATAGACATGTTCTTAATGAACAAATAGAAACACATACAAGAACATAGCAAAGTGATTATACAAATTATATGGGCAACACACACTCAAACAGGAAAGAACAAGTTACAAGGATTATCAATTAATATAAATTACACAATTATGTATCTATCTAACACTTAGCTATGATAAATAGGTCAAAGTATATATGGGCATACATACATAAAGTAGCTACAATTGTAATTAAATTACATAATAAAAAACACAAAGAACCTAAATAATTAAAAATAACAATCATCTAATAATATTTATAAGCAGATGATTTGAGCAAATATCATCCAATATTGATTATCAGCTGTTATAACCCTTAGATTCTACACCTATCAAATGATCAAAAGCTAAACAATGGCATTAGACCACTTCAACAAACAAATAAGAGACAGAAAAATAAGTTAAATTAGACAAACATTTTATACATTTAATTCTTTTAACAAAAACCATTTTCATAAAGCTGAGGTGTAAAGATTTATTAAGATAGACAATCTTCAAGTATAATACAACAGTAGAGAAAACTTGTTTTATATTGGTTCACCCGGGTTGTATCTAATTTTTCTAGAAGAAAATTTTAAAGGGTTCACTAAATCTAACTTGATTACATAAATGCATAATGTTACTTTTGAAAAACCTATTAGTTTCTCACTAAGATTAAGAGTACCTAGTATTCTTTAATATTAAGTTAGTTTGGACTTTCATAAATATTCTTTAATTGTCACTCTTAGTCATAAACAATGAACACATTACATGATCACTATCAAAGAGAGAACATAGAATGACTTACGTATGACAACAATTTCAATTTTAATAGAAAAATGATATAACTTTAGGAAGCCTCAAAAGATGTTCACATTATTTTTTAATAATTTTAAAAATGATCTTGTTATTTGTAAGAATTGTGTTGATATCCTTTGTTTTTATTTTTTTAAGTTTCAAAAATTATGTTGAAGAATTATTTCCTCTTATTATTTAAACATAAAAAGAAAATATAGATTAAACCAAAAGTATGTAAAAAAATAACATATAATATATTTGTGTTTTTATGTATGAAGTATTATTTTTGAAGTAGTAGTTGATGAATGATTCCATTTTAACCAAAATTAAGTAATAGTATTCAACTTATGTTAGTATAGATTTTAATAAAAATTAAATCCTATCAAATAATAACGTTGGGTAATTTTATTGAAATAAATTTAAACTAAATAGCATATTGTTCTTATTTATAAAAGGTCAATTTTTTTAAGATATATTAACTCTTAAATTTCAATAAATATATTATTATCAGATAGTTTATCTATATTTTTATTCCTTTAAAACTTAATTTTATATATTATCGTCAAAACACATGACATAGAGGTTGTTTAATATGCCTAAATTTTTAAAGAATAACTCGTTTGGATCTTAACATGATAATGACAATTAATAAAATACAATTTGACGAGAAAGAAGAAGATAAATTAAAAGAGTAGATTTTTTTTAGTTGAGTCGTGACATTTTTTTTTTTCAAAATGTATTATTCATGTTGGAGATCTCACATCGATTAGATATGAGACCTTTCAATAGTTTTATAAATGGGTGCAAACCTTACTTTACAAGCTGATTTTGTAAGGTTGAGTTAGGCTTAAATTTCACTTTAATATGGTATCAGAGCCTATCCTAGCATGATTGTTGGGTCATCCGCTATCGAGCTGCTATCGGACCACCCTTAAGCAATATAGTCCTACACACGAGTTGAGCAGTTTCGGCGTGAGGGGTTGTGTTGGAGATCCCACATCGACTAGAGATGAGGTCTTTCAATAGTTTATAAACGGATGCAAACCTTATTTTACAAGTCGGATTTATAAGGTTCAGTTAGGTTTAAATTCCACTTCTTGATAATCCAATAGAAAAAATATACTCCAAGGAATTTCAAGTTTAAAATATTGAAAAGGATATGGATGGTATAATTAAAAAAAAAGAAAAATATTTAGAGTATTATTTTGAAAAAAATTATAACAGCTAGCTGTGGATGACATGCGTAAAAAAACAACCAAAAAGAACATTTGAACAATACTTTTTTAATAGTACTTTTTGGACTTTTGCATGGATTAAAGTATGTATGAAACAATGAAAAATGTATATAATTAAAATAAGTTCTTAACCCTTACACCTCTTCCTGAAGGTTCTATATTTTCAGTTCTCACACTTTAACTTGTATTCTCAAATATGCATTGATAGTTACTATCCATATTGACCTTCTTGAAGTATTTATCCATATACTCACAAAAGCCACTACAAACTTTTAGTGTTTGTTTCATTGTTCAATTTAAGTATCAATTGAATTAATAAATGAAGTTACATCACTACAAGAAAAAAATTATTTAGAGACCAATATTTAACTATCAAATGAGATTATTGCTAATTGTGATCAAAATAGTCATCAAATTAAATTTTGATTGCTAAATAACTACAAAATAGAAGTAATGATTGAATTTAGTGACCAATTGAGTCAAATAATTGGTATCTAACATTAGATACCAAAGTTTTAGTGACCTATGTCATTAGATTCTAAATTGGTATCTAATTAAGTTAGAGACTAATTTAGAATTAATGGTATAGGTCACTAAAACCTTGGTAGCTAATGTTAGATACCAATTATTTGACTTAATTAGTCACTAAATTCAATCATTACTTCTATTTTGTAGTTATTTAGCAATCAAAATCTAATTTGATGACTATTTTGGTCACAATTAATAACTATATTTCATTTAGTAACTAAAAATTGGTCTTTAAACAACATTTTTCTTGTAATGCATAAATATTATAATAAATGTTATATTTATACTAATATTTTCATGTATAACTGATGATGTCGAATTGGCTAATTAAAAGATAGTAAAAAACAAAAATGGTACACAAAGATGCCTTACACATCTGATTTCAACTCAAAGTCTCTTACTAAAGTAGCCTCAACTAGATTAAATTGAACATACCCACCATACCAATAACATTGACATTGAGCATAAATAAGTTAAATTGAATCATGTAACATTGAAGAATTGAAGAAATGAAAAAAGAATAATTTCTTTTAACTAAATTTTCCCATACAGACAATTCTAGAAACCAAACTCTGTCATATTTGTTTTTTTTTTTAAAAGAAACAATTATTTATCAGTATGTATTACCATGCCAATAGAGGAAAGAAAAAAACTTAAAAAGGTTAAAAATAGCCTGCTTAACAGCCAAACAAAGCATTATATATATTTCATAAGATATTTGTTAATATTTCCTAAGAACAGTGACAAAGAAAAAGAAAAAGTACATTGGAACAAAGATATCCCAAATATATACACATAACACAAAGAAACATGAGAGAAAAGACATTCAACTTTGAAAGGACATCTTTAGCCAAATTTTTAGTGCGATCATACATTCTTTTGCAGAATTTTAGTGTAATCAATGCTGTACAATGCACTCCAATCTTGTTTCCTCTTTTGTTTGCTGAGGTTCTAGGTTTTCAACTTTTACATTCTCCTTGCTCTTCCCCCATAGGACACTATAGAGTCCAATCACTAGTAGAATGGTTCCACCAACACTGCCATAATTAATGGAAAGAACAAAAACCAGCCAGGTTATTTTGTGAATAATATACAAATTAAAACAGACTTAAAGTACATTTTTTAATTTCTAAAATTTTAAGTTAATACTATTTTATCTCTTTTAAATTTAAAATAAATCTTTTTAGTATCTGAAAGTTCAAAAAATTGTTTTAATATCTTTAAGCCTAAATGCTTGTTATCCAAATATTATCAAAATGAATATTTAAAAAAAAAAACATATAATAAGGTGTTTGATTATGAAAATTTAGATTGAGGTAATCTACCAGGTAAATACCTTATACTTGTTTATTTATATAAACGGAACATTTTAAAGATAGATAAATTTAAGCAAGTATTTTTAAAATATCAAAGTAAAGAGAGATCAATTTTAAATCTAGGGGATAATTGTTTTAGTACAAACTATTAAACGAGTATTATTTAGGAAGAGTAATTTCATCAGAAGTGCAAAAACGTGTGTAGGTCTCTTGAAGAAAACTTAATTTTTGGTGTTTCAGAAACTTTTAAATTTTCATATACTATGTTTTATAAATTTATTATTTATGAAGTTGACACTATATTTTAAACTACTAAATTTCTTATATTTAAATTATAAACATTTGAAAAATATGATAAGAATATATAATAAAAAGATGGAATATACACGTTTACATTTTAGAAAAGTGGACTGTATAATATAGTTTTGATTATTTGAATAAATTAATACTTTTTACAGACTTTATTACCAAATAATAATAATAATAATATAAAATTAATAAATATCTATGAATTCATAAAATATATTTAAACTTCCTCCCCTTAACTAATTATTTTTCTAATATATGATAAGTTTTAATATACCAATGACTATTTATAAAATTTAGAGATGTTGGAAAAATAGAAAAGTCCATGAGAAAGTATAGATTAATTAAACATAATATAATTATAGATTAAGGATAAACTTGAAAAATATTTAACAGTTCATAAGTTTTAGAAAGTGTATTAAAAGATATAGGAAAAACAAAAAGCTTAGAGATGTGGCATAAGAAAATGCCTAGAGTACTACAACTTCGATTTTCTTGGGAATGTTTTGATATTTTATAAAAATATTAAAAACAAAGACATTCAATGTTCTAAACCTATAAAAAAAAGTTCTTTGATTTCATAAATAAAACAGAAAGAGTTATCTGATAACTTAAAATTATTCATATAAAATTAAATAGTTATTTATTTTTCACATTTTGTGCTTGTTTTGAGATTGATAGAGTACAATATGTACCTTCCCAAATAAAGTGTTTCTTTCCACAAAAATGATGAGAATATTGCTGTGATTATGAGAGCAAGAGGAGTGAACATTGCTGTGAAAACTGGGCCTTTAGTCTCTATTGTGCAGACTTGCAGCCAATAACAAATGCCTGTTACAACTATACCCTGCCAACAAAACACTGTTAGTGATGATTACAAACAGAGAATGCAAACTGAGAAAGTAAAAGAAAAAATAATTTACATGTTTGAATTAAACAAAAAAATATTATAAAAAATAATACTGTTTATATATCTACACTTTACTTTTTCAAAATATATTCACATTGTAGAACATTAACAAATTATGATGTGAACAAATATATGGAAAGATGTTGCATAAAGTTAAAAGATAAGCCAAAAATATCCGACTCATATCATAATAATCTTTGTTTTTGTCTTATTCATTTAATTCATAATTTTTTTTTCATATTTCTAATGAAAATATACATTTCATATAAGCACAAATGATTCCAATTAATTTGAAAATACATCTCAGTTTTTAACAATTCATGATGAATTGTAGTAACATCAAAATTATCTAACTTTGAACCAATAATGTTGATACTATGCAAACATCCATTCATATCTATATCACTCTATATAAAATCCCTAGAAAACACCTATATAACTTTTAGAAATTATTATATAATGAATAGTTTTTATCAATTATTATCTCATATACATAAAACCAAAGAGAGAAATTGAATAGTAAAACTTTTGAAGTTACTTGTATGAAGAAGTAGTAGTTGGTTTGGTCATAACTTTGAAAGCTAAACCAAGTTGCAATCAAAGTGTAAGCCATTGATGTCTCATACGTGATGTCTCATACGATATGATGGGGACATCATTTTCGATTCATAATGGCAATGCAGTGAATGCAACATTTCCTCCTACAAGAGAAATGCAACCACACTTGGACCAAGACTTCCACTACCATCTATTTCTTAAAATGGAGCACTTCCAAGTTCATTCAGAGGAATAACAGAGCACTCCAAAATTCTATGATTACCATGCTCCACTTCAAAAGTTCAATGCCATTTTCTATTTACTTCGGGACATGAAAACAACTCAAACAACTAGGGTTCTATAAAGAAACATTACTTTAGGGCACAAATGCTTCAATTCGTTTAGGGCATCAAACTTTCATTGACCAATTATTATCAATATGGAGTAATGGTCAAGTAGTCCTTGTCATTGTATTAAGATTAAGAAAATATTAAATAGGTTTATGAATCTTTTTGGGATTTTATTAGAGTTTAGAACTAATTTATTTATTTATTTTTCTATCTAGTTCCTTACTTAGGTAATAATGATAGCATATGTTTATTAGAAAACTAAAATGAGCAAAAGGGTGTAAATTTTAAAAACTTAAATGAAACTCTACAAAATTTAGGAAACTTATTTAATATTTCCCTCACTTTTAAGAGCTAATTAATATGATAATGAAATATAAATTTGAGGAACTACATTAACTATTGCTCTTAAGTTTGATTTGTTATTCATTTATATTGTTATTTTTATTTTTATTCGGACCATGTTTCTGTGAAATTTCATTAAAAATAAAATAAAAATTATGAAACTTTCGTTATTCAATCATTAAATTCTGTCTTGTGATTTGTTTTCTATTATCATTTTTATCTTTTATTTATATTCTAAATCATGTTTCGATAAATTTTTATATAAGAAACAAAATATATAAAATTTTTGTTCCGAATTAAAATATACTTCTACACTTAAGTTCTATAAGAACTCTCATATATGTATTTTTTTTTATAAATATAGGTATTAGAAATTTTATTCAAGTATGACCTCACATAAATAATAAAAAACTAAATTTTCTTCACACCCTGTTTTTTTTTTTTTTTTTTCCTCATACCATTATTAATTATATTAACAATTTTTTCTTTTTGATTCCTCTGGATATATGTATTTTCTAAAGGTGTAAAAGAATGCATCAAAGATGTGGAAAAGAAAAACATAACTTTGTTGTAAAACAAAGAAAAACATAACTTTGTTGTAAACAAAGAAAAACATGAAGGTCTTTTCTGTATGTGCCTAAATAAGGGGACAAAGTATTTGATTTGAAACATGTCATTCTTTTTCCTTAAGCTTTTCATCTACACGGTACCTTCTACAACTTTTGAACCTTTACCTATTCATTAATCACTGTAATTCAGATTTGTTAACATTTCCAATCTTTGCAAATTTTTATAAATCTTAATATGTAAATTGCTGCAGTGTCAGATCTATGCATCTATAACTTTTATAAGTATTAGAGAGTATAAACGTACACAGTATGCCACAGAAAGAAGATGAATATCCCATCCAAGCTTCCATGCCGAAGGATTATTCCTCTCAACTGCAACAGCCACAACAGTAGACTGCATGAAGCTGAAGAAGCATTGCAGAGCAGTGAGGCGAAGTTTTGCAGGGTACTGCTTCACAACAAATCCCTGAAAAAAAGTAAATATTTGTTTATATATATTAGTGGAAAATTTTAGATTAATCAAAGTTCTTATCAAAAAGAAAATGGGGAGAATTTATACTTCTACAACTTTTTTGCAGACCTTTTTCTAAATTTAGTAAGAGAGAGAAAGAGAAATGTGATCAAAAGGGGAAAATATAATTTAAAAAGTACATGTAAGAAGAAGAATATAATAACTTGGAAATAAATCATGTCATAAACCTAGTACTTCATTGTAATATTGTAATATGAGGTACAGAGAAATGAGTTACCTACCTGCAAGATAAGCCACAAGGACCATATAATGTTTGCTGAGAGCATCAGAAGTGGCCCTCTAATGATATCAACTTTGTAGTGAACTACTGTTGAAGGAGTATGGTTCTGATTTTCTGAATACCATTTCATAAAACATAGGGGAGGTCCTTTCACTAAAGCAAATGTAATTGCCCCAGAAAAGCTTAGAATAGACCCCAAAATCTTGGCTAGTCCATGCACACGTTTTATGGAAATGCTTTCCACCCTGAAATTTCCAAAACCAACTTTTCACCATATCAAGATTTTGACTTCCCTAGGTCTTTACCCTTCTTCAGAAAAAAATAAAAATAAAAATGGATGGTTTGTGTTTGTTTTACCTGATTAAAAGAGCCATGATAAAAGTAATGGCAGGGATAGTGTTTGAGGAGGCTGCAGCAAATGTTGCAGTGGTGTAGTTGATTGAAACATAGTAAAGGTTTGAACTTGCAGTTAACCTATACATATCAAAGCGCATAGCAAAAGAAAAAGAAACTTAAGACATGTCATGTCACTGTCAGGGAGAATAATTTATAGTTTTAAACTTAAATCCTTGAATTGACAATGTTAAACAAGAAATGGGGTCAGGAAAGAGACATATCCTTACCCAACAAGAGAAACTAGGAACAATTTGCACAATAAATTGCATGACAAAGGTGCTGATTGCTTACTGCAGAATGAGTTATGCATAAAGTTAGCAAAGAAATGATATTTTTGAAGCATGTTTATGGTGAGGGTTAAGAAGGGTGATGAGTGCAAAACAAGTTTTTGGAACCTGTCAAAGAAAGCAAATGGAGAGAGAGCAACTGATGCAAAGGCTTGTCTATAAACAACAAACACATAAGGGCTCATGCCCTTGGAGATTGCAGCCTTGGACAACAAGGCCATTCCTGCATACACAAACTGCACAAACAACATTGCAACATAAGGTCTGTTTTTCTCCACAATGGCCACACACCCCAACAAAAAACTCTTCATTTTGTGGTACGTACTATGAATGGCCCGCTAGCAAGGAAACTTGTTGAATATATAGAGATTTTGGAGTCAATATGACATGTTGGCTTTATGCTTTTCTTATTGGCCTTGTGCTTTATATATTTTGACATCAAAGTGGCACGAATTAGGCCCATACAATTGAAAAGTTATATCACCAGGCACTAGCATCGTTTTCAGTAGAAGGGCATGGCTCACTAGCGCATGCTAAGATTATTGTACCTTTGCATAGCAAAGGAAGCAACACGGTTACTGTTATCATAACTATTTGCAGAATTAAGAGAAAGCTTTTTGCAAGCACTATACACAAAGTGATACTAATAAACCAATCATTCAGTGTTATGTTCACTTTGGTTGTTTTATCTTTAACAGGACCCTCAACCCCATGTTAGAGTGAACAAAGCCATGTTATTTTGTACTCAGATAAGTTTAAGGGATGAAATCTTATCCTTAATTAGGCTTTATTGTAAAGAATAAACTGTTCCAAAACAGTTGAAGTTATTCTTAGTGTCTTTACGTTTTAGTAAACTTTTATACTATATAAAGTTAAGGTTTAGATATTTTTTTTTTTTTACTTTATGAAATTTTATTTATGTTAAAAAAGTACAAAAATTGTATGCTTTTCTAAGAGACTGACTGAAATTATACCAAATATGGGGATTGGATAAAAACGTGACTAAGTTTATTCAAGCCGAAATTTAATTCGTGGCAAATGTTAACTAATGTTCTAAATAGTTAAGAAAATATGAATTTTTTGTTAAAATAAAAAATGTATTCATGATTTAAAAATTATAAATTTATCTAAGATATAGTTTTCTATAAATAAAACATTTAATATGATAGCGTGTTTTAAAATATATCTTTAAGGAGTTGTAACAAAATCCTTAATTGTTTGTCTTGACTTAATTATATATTTTTTTTATCTTTTAGTTTAATGAGAAAATACTTTTGTTCCTTATAGTTTTGATTGTTTTATTTCAGTCCATATTTGTAAAATAGACAATTTTTGTTCAATTATTTTAATTACTTCATTTTAGTATGTACAATTAATAATGGATATATATATATATATATATATATATATATATATATATATAATATTTATTTATTAAATTAATTAAGATATTGAGGATTGAATTTTTTTTTCTAGATTGTGTTTTTATGATAATGAGTATTGAATGTTAATAGCTTCAATGCTTGAATGTGTGTGAATGATGCATATAAGAAAAAACTACCTTATATTACAAAACATGATCATCATTAGTCTTGGTAAATACTTACAAATTTTCAGAAACATTTTAAAATTATTGTAAAACTATATTAATAGATTATTATGGATTATCTTATATAACATAATTGATAATCAATAAACTAAAAGAACTTTTGCAAATTTTTTTAGCTGCAAAAAATGAATAAAATTAAAAGGACATTTTAGGGGTGTTCCAACCCTTTTACAATTTTTTCAGAAACATAATTTGAGATAACCTTATAAGCCTACTCAAATACAACAATACAACATATAAAGTTGCACTACGAACAACATGATTAAGCTAAGAATTTGAACAAATACTAAACATTGTGATTGAGTACTTTCCTACACACTTAATAACCAATTTCAAGATGAATCCTATTCCGAGTGACATTCAAATGTAATTTATGACCAATAGCAAATAAGCATATAGATGTCCTTCTGAGGAAATCTTCAAAAACCCATGAATTTGCCATACTTACTTGTGTCAGCAATAGATATAACCTGCATATTGAACAAACGAGGCCAAAATACTCCTACCACATCCAAACAACCCCTCCAAAAACATTATCATTTACCTACAAACCTTAGGGATGATTACCTAATCTTTGCTAAGCAAACACTTAGGTTCATACACCACTTCGGAAAATAATACCGTATTCTCTGTCTACCAAACTTTACCCAAGACCATGTCTGCCATTGAGCCCTTGCAAAAATATCAACTTCATCTAATTGACCATTATAAAAAATATTCCTATTTCTATGTTTCCAAATTTTCAATGCCAACGGCAACCACATTCATTTCCAAACCCGGTTAGTTTTCTTACTCATACACATAATATAAAAATTGCAGAAGTGGTTGACAATGTCATTGCTTCTAACTGAAATGAGTCCTATCCAATTATAACACTTTAGCCACAAACGTTGCACGACTTCACATGTAAGTAGTATGTGTTGCAAAGTTTCAACCTCCACACTACATAAAGGGTATAAATTACACGAGACTATAACCCCCTTCTCTCAAGATTAACCCTGGATGGAAGTATATTTAACCATGCTCTCAAACCGAAAACCTGTGCTGACCCAGGCACTTTGAGATCCCAAATATCCCTACACCACTCAAGATGACTAACAAGTGCCTCCTGCTGATTTCGATATCCAGATTGAACTGAGTATGGAGTAGTGCCTCCCCCATCCAAATCATTATTTTACATAATTGATTGTTTCATGTTTCCAGTTACACAACTAATCAATTAAATTGTAAATAATTGATTAAAATATTTATTTTGTGTTTTCATAAGGAAGATGGTATATAATAATTAATTAAATTTAAGCATAATTAATTTGATTTTTCTAAAATATTTTTTATAAATAGTTTTTGATGTTTTCTTGGATATCTATTAATTTCCTTTTATAATACTAATTCCATACTTCAAGAAATGCTCAAAGAAGTAAAAGACTTTTATACAAAAAATTCTTCTATCAAGCCCAAGTGTTCTGAAATCACTTTTATACTTCATTCTAATATTTGAATATTTATCACAAACGGGTGATATTCTTCTTAACTTTCCACATTCTTTAATTTCATCTTATGTGATGTATTATGTGGAATAATTTTCTTCTGCATATAAGTAATGTTTCTTTGAGGGTTGTTGTCCATGCTTGATTTATATTTTGTGATTAAATGTTTACATGACTTGTGTGGTTATAATAAAAAAATTTAAAATAGTAGAAACAATTTCACTAAGATTGAGTAGATTGATACTAGATTGAGTAGATTGATATTAGATGTAAAATTGTTTTGATTCAAATTAATTTAAAAATCTTTTTTCATCTCTCTCTTGTTTTATTTTTTATATTTCTCGAATATATTTTTTATTTTCAAGAATATTGTCTTCCAAATAAATTGTTTCAAGAAAAGTTTTTAAGATGTGTTAATAGATCAACACTAAAAAAAACAAAAACTATTTAGAGATCAATTTTTAGCTATTAAATAAAATGATTGCTAATTGTGACCAAAATTAACCAAATTAGGTTTTGGTTCCTAAATACTTACAAAATAAAAGTAATGATTGAATTTAGTGACCAATTAAGTCGAGATAATTGGTATCTAACATTAGCCACTGTAACTCCCCACAAAATTAAAGCTTCTACTAAGGCAATTAAAGTATTAACATCATGCATATCTTACAGTATTCCATAGTTAACATGCATCAAGATTACATAATAATGCTAAACTAAAATTTCAAAACATATTTACAATATCAAATACATGTTTTTCAAAATACAATACTAGTCCTAATGACATCCTTCAACCTAGATGATCTCCCAAAGATCCATCTGCAGCACCATCTGCTCCCGTGTCAAGACACGATCATCACAGACAGAAAAATTAAACACAACAAAACCAAAATCAAAGGGTAAGCTAACTAAATTTTAACAAATCAAAAACATTCAATTTCATGTATCATCACAATATAAGAATCTAACACACTACAAACATGACTCTACTTCCGAAAGACCTGTGCATTGAATAGACCTCGAGATATACACCTGTCATACATCTCCAAACTGTGAATCCACACAGCCCCCACACAAATGAATCATCAATCATGTATGACAAGGTTAGTCCCCCTGAGACTTTCCTGACCAGCTATATTTCAAGCTGCAGTCACCTAGTTCAGATCTCCTTCGACTCTCACCACCTAGTAATGATCATCTATTTGATTCTTATTACTAGTAGAGTCAGGATATCAATCGTTATTGATCAGATCCTTAGACAATGCACTTCCTAATTAACCAAGACACAGGTGTTTTCTTTCCTGAAAACACTATGCCTAGGCTTTGACAAACTTTATCAACACTTTTAACGATATCACATCACAATATAGATCTCTACTCATGCATTCATTCACTTTTAAATCTCAATCTCCAATTCAATCTCTACATTTAAAGAAGTCACTAAATCATCAGTATAATTAAACTTAAATTATCAATTAATCTATTTTATTAAATACATACATTGCATTCCAAAATAGTTAAATAATCGAAAACAAAAAGCCAAAAAAAAAAAATTTAGCTTGGGCTAGACCAATTTTGCCCGGGCGAAAATACCCCTCGCCAGAGTGAACAATTTATCGCTTAGGCGAAAATAGTCCAGATAGCAGGGTCTTTTTTCACCTTAGCGAAAATACTCTCGCCTGGGCGAGAATACCTCATCGCTTAGGCAAAAGATTTATCGCCTAGGCGAAAACACTCCATAGAGCACACTTGCTCCAAGGGCTTTCTCGCCTTGGTGATTGTACCCTCGCTTGGGCGAAAATACTTTCTCGCATGGGTGAGGAACTTCCCGCCTGAGCAAAAACAGTCCAGAGAGCATACTTGCTACTCGAAACCATTCTCGCCTGAGCGAGATGCTGTCGCCTGGGCGAATTATGTAGAAAACATAACTTATCAGAAATTTTATGCAAGTTTTACTACTACAGAGTTACTACACATGTCTCAGATGACTAACTTAACCAGAAATTCAACTTACATTCAATCAATTTCCACATACTTATCATACATACCAGAATGAACAAACTATCACAAACTCAACTTAAATTTCATACCAGCAAATAAACCATCACAGATGCATTTTCACAAACATATTTTGAATGAAACCCTAACTCACAAACAAATTGAAATCAAGTAACATGCAAGTCAGCTTCCCTTACCTGAATTGCACTATACGTTCTCTCTCACAGCCCCAAAGCCTAAGATCTTCAAGAACTCAAATCTGCACCAAAAGACCTCTGATCAACGATCAGACTGAAACACTAGGGAATTGAGCTCACAAAGGCACTATCTGATAACTCAGAGGCCACATGCAAGCTCATAAGGTAGAGGAAAACGAAAACTTAAAAATGGCTCTTAAGGGAAGAGGGCAGAAAATGAACTTACTCTAACGGAGATTCTGATCGGGTAGACTTGCTTTATTCTCCGTCACGAGTCCAACAGTGAGCTCCGCTTGAGAAATTGATGACGTATGGAAGTAGAGACTTAGAGAGAAGTCAGAGGAAAAAGAGGGTTAAGGGTTTTAGAGAGATAATGGCTCGAGTGGAAATGAGACTTGACTACTTACTTTTTCTATAAATACGCATTTTCAGTTTAATAATATAATAACCAAGTGCTCATTCACTACAAGAAAAAAGCTATTTAGAGACCAATATTTAGCTACCAAATAAAATGGTTGCTAATTGTGACCAAAATAATCACCAAATTAAATTTTGGTTGCTAAATAACTACAAAATAGACGTAATGATTGAATTTAGTGACCAATTAAGTCAAAAAATTGGTATCTGACATTAGATACCAAGGTTTTAGTGACCTATGCCATTAAATTCTAAATTGGTATCTAATTAAGTTAAAGACTAATTTAGAATCTAATGGCATAGGTCACTAAAACCTTGGTATCTAATGTTAGATACAAATTATTTGACTTAATTGGTCACTAAATTCAATCATTACTTATATTTTGTAGTTATTTAGCAACCAAAATCTAATTTGGTGTCTATTTTAGTCATAATTAGTAACCATTTCATTTGGTAGCTAAAAATTGATTTCTAAACAACTTTTTTCTTGTAGTGATTCCACTTCTATCATTTCTACTCAGAGGATAGATTTTCTAGGTTGTTACAGCCACTATTTTATAGTGGCTAAAACCATGATAGCTAATGTTAGATACCAATTATCTCGACTTAATTGGTCACTAAATTCAATCATTACTTTTATTTTGTAGTTATTTAGCAACCAAAACCTAATTTGGTGATTATTTTGGTCACAATTAGTAACCATTTTATTTAGTAGCTAAAAATTGATGTCTAAATAGTTTTTTTCTTGTAGTGCAAGTAATGTTTTTAATCACCAGTTCACCTGTTAGAATTGTGTTATACAACCCTATTTTCTCTACAAGTAGTCTCAGAGTTGGTTTTTGATACTCTTTCAAATAAAAAGATCCTATTATGATTCGATAAAAAACTAGTCTTTGTTGAGGTCCATCTATTTATAAACCCTCTTTGTTTACTAGAGAGAATAATCCTTTTTGAAAATTTTGCTCGAAATTTTTTCTTCAATCAATTGATAAAGGAGTTTGAAATGTTGTAAATGGTCATTTTCATTCCCTTTCAACTTGTTGGAAATATACATATTCCAAAGGACTTGTCAACTTAGACTATTGAGGAAAATAAAGAGAGTTCAGTATGATTTAAGAGTAAAGAACATCATTTTATCTATCTTCATGTTTGATGAGTTTTATAGAGCTTCCATATGCTAAATCGTTTCAAGGAAATGTGAGGTGTTCTTGAAGTAACACATGATGGCACAGAGGAAATAAGAAGAATAAGAAGAAAAATATTCTCATACAAAATTGAGATATTTAGGATGCTACGAGGAGAGATAATTTATGATGTGCAAAAGAGATTCAATCACATAATGAACCATCTTATAGTCCTGGAAAAAGTTTACAGAAAAGAGATTGACATTAAAATTTTAAAATCTTCAAGTAGAACTTGGTAACCTAAGCTGACAACAATCTCTTAGTCAAAAGATCTCACCTCCATAAATATTTGGCAAGTTGAAGAGCATGAACTGAAGTTAGGAAGATTAAAGGATGAAGAAGAGGATAAGAAAATGAAAGGAGTTGTTTTCAAGATTGAAACAACAAGAGTTGAATCAAAAGAGAAAGATCATAACTCAAATTGTGAAAATATGAATCTAACGATAAAGAACTTCAAGATTCTAAAAGAATAAGAAGAAGCAAGTCACAATAGCAAAAGAACCAGAACAAGAAACCAAATCGACCATGTTTTGAGTATATTTTGAATATGGTAAGATTGACCACATTAAAACTTATTTTCTTTTTTTACTGTAAAACAACAAATTGAAGACATTAAATTTAAGAAGTCAGTAAGGAAGAAGACGATGTATCATGTGAACATAATTCCTCGAGATTTTTTAGTTGCACAAGTAATAGTGATGAATAAGTTAACTTGTGTCTCATTATGAATCTTGAATGATTGAACAACAATGTAAGAAATTATGAATTTGTTATTGACTCTAATTATGATAAACTATTTGATGTTGTACTAAGAAGTTAAGAAAGTCACCTATTCTAACAATAGGCCTAAGAGTGAGAATATGTGACTAGAAAACAAGGTAAAACAATTAGAAGAGAAAAAAATGAGAATATAAAAACTACTTTAGAAGCTTTAAAAATAATTTATAAAAACTCTTGAAACTATGCTTAAACTTCATACATAAGATTTATTTAGATTATTTTTATTGTGAAAATTGTGAAGCACATCCAAACAAAATTGAGTATCTTGTAAAACTTTTGCAAAATTCACAGTGGAGAAATTAAACTTTGATGCTCTTCTAGATTCTTAAAAATGTATGATGGATAAAGTGGTAACTGGATATTCACGAAAATGAATTTTTTTTTAAAACGTCTTTAATTCCATAAAACCATCTAACTCACATTTTATTACTTGTTTCATGAAAAAGGGACATGCATCAAATAACTATTAAGTAAGAAGAGTAGGTGTTTCTTGTGGAAGGTACACTTAGATTCCAAAGAAAATCTTAAAGCTACCAACCCCTAAAGGATCCAAATTCAAATTGGGTACCTAATATTTTTTGTTTATTTTGTAGGATCTGCTCTCGGTTATCTTATAGCTTATGACTTCAGAAAGAAAAAATAACAAATTATCGTTAAAATAGTCTAGAAAAAAAGGATAAACAGAAGTTAAAGGATTTATGTTTCAGAGATATAACAATTTTATAGAAGTGAAGAATGAAATTATTTTTATTTTTATACACAAACTCCTTAACTCAAAAACACAATTATCATTTTCATAAACTTTAAACTTTTATCTTTTAATACTTATAAAAGTGAGTCCTTACATAAAAATACTCGGTTACTTTGATACACTTATCATGCTAGAAATTATTACACTAGAAATATCATTTTTTAAGTTGGTCCTTTATAAATATTAGTTGGTGTATATAAAAATATTTTTAGAAAATCACAAAGATATTAACATCTTGTATTTTCTTAAAATAATAGTAATATAATATAGTTTTTTTTTACTTAATTACATTTATTTAATTGAATTTATAGAATTAAATAAGTGTTTTATAAAAGTAAAATAAAGTTGGATGCATATAAGGGGGAAAAAGATTAGTGAGTTAGGTTCATCTTTAAAAGTTAACATAATATCACATTTTTTTTTATTTCAATCATTCAGAAATAGAAATATATATAGTAGTGTTTCCTAAACTTTCTCCTTAAAATATGTTAAACCAATCAATATTTACCTAATATAACCAATCATATCTCACGTGATATTTCCTATTTAAAAATAAAAGATACAGATATATAATAAGGATATACGAGATACGTAATAATCCCAACATCCCCCTCAAGTTGGAGCATGAAGATCTCGAATGCCCAACTTACGAAGTAAAAAAATAATATTGTTGTTTTCCTAATGCCTTGGTAAAAATATATGCAAGTTGCTCATATGTGGAAACAAAATTGAGATGAATATCCCATTAAACAAAGGCATCATGAACAAAATGATAATTCACTTCAATATGCTTGGTTCGGACATAGAAAACTAGATTCTGAAATATGTTCAAAGTAAACTAGATTCCGAGATATGTGCAGAGTATCTTGACTATCACAATTTAGTAACATGGGTGTAGTGTGTGTCATGCCTAGACTAGATAAAATCTCTTTCAACCATTTTAATTCACAAGTAGTCATAGCCATTGAGCGATACTCAGCTTCAACAGATGATCTGGACACAATATGTTGCTTTTTCGTCTTCTAGGAGATAGGAGAGTCACCAAGAAAGATTACCCAGCCTATAAGTGATCTCTGGGTCATTAGGCAACCAGCCCAATCAGCATGACACCATCCATGTAGACGTAGGTCACCTTGGCTACGCAACAAATTCCCTTTCCCTGAATTTTGTTTCAGATAACGAACAACTCATAGTGCTGCTTGCCAATGATCCTCCATTGGTTGTTGTATGAATTGGGACAAAACATGAATACTGTAGGACAATTTAGGTTGTGTGAAACAGAGATAAATCAGTTGCCCAATCAAGCGACAATATGATTATGGGTCAACAAGCAATATACTAGCAAACAAAGTTAAACGATGATTTTGTTCCATAAGAACATTAGCAGGTTTAACTCCCAACAAACCAACCTCGGATATTATATTAAGTGCATATTTCCTTTGACACAAGTAAAATTCATCTGGAGTTCTCGCAACTTCAACACAAGAAAATACTTCAACACTCCCAAATCTTTCATATGAAAACAAGCACTCAAATAGGCTTTAAATCTCTGGATAGTTGCATTGTCATTTAATGCAACAATTAGATCACCAACATACACAAGCACATTGAGGTGAATGTTTCAGTGTTCATGGAGAATAAGGAATAATTTAGATTCTAGATTGGTATCTAATTAAGCTAGAGACTAATTTAGAATCTAATGGCATAGGTCACCAAAACCTTAGTAACTAATGTTAGATACTAATTATCTTAACTTAATTGGTCACTAAATTCAATCATTACTTCTATTTTGTAGTTATTTAGCAACCAAAATCTAATTTGGTGACTATTTTGGTCACAATTAGTAACCATTTCATTTGGTAGTTAAAAATTGGTCTCTAAACAATTTTTATTTTTATTTTTTTGTTGATTTTCATCTTAAAGTATATTGTATCATCATTGTGAGGTAAGAGTGGGAATGACAAATGTCCCATGTATGAATATTTACAAGAACTATATGTGATTGGATTGTTATGATGTTTTTTTATTATCTGTATTCAATTATTATTTTGTTATGTAATTGTACTCTTTAAAATTTTAGTATCCTTTTTGGTAAATTGTGTTTAGTATTGAGTGAAAAAATAGAATTAATGACTACTGTTTTAATAATTAATAGTAAAAAATTAACAAGATTTTAATGCTATGGGTAGAGAAACAATCCCACTCCTCGTTAGGATTTTGAGATTACACTGTTATGAAAAGTTGTGAAAAATTAATAGTTATGTAATTGATTTGTTAGGACATTGAGTTCTAACGGTGAAATTAGGATTAAGAGCTATTCTTTGTAAAAATAAAAAATTGTTGGTTTGTTATTGTGATCACAATATTTAAATTATCAAATTTATACTATTTTTAAGAGTGTGATTATTGTTCTAATTAAAATTTAAAGTTTGAAAATCATTATATGATATGATTATGTCTATAAGAGTTTGAGAAACCGCTAAAGAGAAATGTATTAGATTTTCCATCTGAATGTGATTTAAACACATGTGCTTGATGTAAAATTGGAGAGTGTGTATTTTGCTTTTAGATATGATAAGCCGTTTAAGCATGATTTTATACTAAATTAGGAAAATTAAAATACGTTTAATTTCTCCTAAACAATATATAAAACATATTCACATAAGACAAAATATGTTTAATGGTTATATAGTTGGCAATTGCCTCACTATAAATGTTAGTCTTAAATAATATCTAACTAATGACATTGACTTCACTAAAAAAAATACTTTGTAGAACTTAAGTTATGACCATTTTATTGAACAATGTATAAACGTTAGAATTAGAGTGAATTTCACGTTCTATTGTAGGCATAGTAAACTATTTAAATAGATATTGAGATCAAGATGAAAGTTGTAAGTGATTGTATTAGATTTTTTATTTTTTTTTAAAAAGACAATAACAAACTTTAGAGGATTAATATAACTTTAGATATTATATTTAGGCTCAACGAATGTTATAGAAGCATGATATTAAATAAATGAGTTAATAGCCAAAGTTTAAAAGATGTAAAGATGACTTTTATGTATAAATCTTATTCCTATATGTATATGGAAAGGTATATATTGTGATATGAATGATATGTTGTGATGCAGTAATCTATGCTTTGAACAATTTTACATATGTAAGGTTATGAGATATTGTGTTATGAAAGTTACTGTGTTTTGTGTGTTGGGAGAAGTTTAAGTAATAATATAACAATGTGAAAATTCAAGTTATATTTTAAAGTATAAGTAGTGACTTAAAAATGATATCACATTCATTTAAAAATAAAAGCATTAGTGCATTTAAATAAATTGAGTGAGTTTTATAATTGAGAATTTGTTAGTTTGTATGACGTTTGTGTATATTTAGTAGGGTTGGTAAAACGGATCAGTCTGCCCCGTAGCAAAGTGGGTTTAAAATATTGATCTACCCCCACCAACTTTTTAATTGTTTTTTTAAATATTATTTTTTATTTTATATATTTAAAATTATATATATATATATATATATATATATATATTAAGAACACATTTAATCGTATAAATATTTTTAAGTTTTTAATTGATTAATTAATGTCTCTAATAAGATAAATGCAAATACTTTTACATATTAAATTACTCCATTATAATTAATAATTGAAACTTATACTATAATTTAAATCATAATATTATTATTGCATATTTTCATCTTACAAATAATATAATATAAAAGGATTAATTTTTTAAACTATTTTTTATTTAAATTTAAAAATGGGTTAATGATCCAACCCGCCCCATCCAACCTCTAGCTTGCTAGTTTGTTGGACTAGGTCGGTCCCACCTCTAGCCTGCCAATTTGGTAAATTAGGTGAGATGATCTAGTAATTTAAAAATATCAACCTAGTCTACCAAATTTTAGTGTGTTGATGAGTTAGCGAGGCGACCAGTGGACCAAATCTACTTTGTCACCCCTAATATTTAAGTGTATATTAATAAGAAGTGTTAAATATATATAAATATATGTCATGTGATAAAAAATAAACAACAAATTTAAAAAGAGTAAAAATGATTAAATATGTATTATAGAAATTATTTAATTCGATGAAATTGAGGTTTGCAAGCAATGCATCATTTGAATGAAACTGTACAAAAAAAATATCTATTTGAGGTTGTGATTAGAGACAAAACATCTTCAAGATTTGAGTAAACTTTACGAATATCAAATAATCAAATAGTTAAGAGAGAATAAAAAATTGTATAGCGACCGAAGAAAATAATAAAAATAACTTTTTTAGGTTATCTAGTCAACTAAATATGATTTAGTAATTTAAAATGGAGACATCAATATGACATATGTGCATATACTTATCTCTATCCCTATATCCTATTTTAAAAATCAGGTACTTATATTCATATAATGACTAAAATCTTAGTAGCTAATGTTAGAAACCAATTATCTTGACTTAATTGGTCATTAAATTCGATCATTACTTTTATTTGTAGTTATTTAAAAAAAAACTAATTTGATGATTATTTTAGTCACAATTAACAACAAATTTATTTAGTAACTAAAAATTAGTGTATAAATAATTTATTTTTTATAGTTTTGATTCTTTTTACTCTGTTCTTAATGCTTATTTGACTTTATCAATCAAATAAAGATTTCATATTTTTAATTGAGGTTGGATAATCATATTTTAATTAGAATCTAGATAAAAGTTTATAATTATATTGTTTATCTTTTAGGGATAAGTATAAGACCTACCAGTCAAATTTTAGTTCTCAACCTTAAATGTTAATTACTTAACATATTTCAAAAAAAAAAATTTGAATTCTTATATAAAAAGTTTAGGATCTTTTCACAAATTTAGATCATTGAAATAACTTAGTAATCAAAATTTATGAATAATGATTGGGAATCGTTAGAGAAATCAACCTCCAAAATTTCTTTATATTTGAATTATTTCTATTTTGATTGTTATATTTATTATTTAAACTAAAATCTTTCAAATTATTGTCTTTGCTGTTATTTTCTTTCTATTTTACTTTCTTCTGTAAATAATTATATGACACGTCTGTATGGATTGAATAATTGTTCATTTATTGCTTGTATCTATAATATGTGAGATTTATTGATCACTTTTGTTTGAACCAAACTTTCTTAATTACAAGTGAACAAACATGATTTTGATAAAATAAGTTGGTGTGGATAATGTTAAGCCTACACTTTTATTATCTATATTGTGTGTGATGCTCGTGTTAAATAAGATATTGAGATAGATAGATTATTTATTAATTTTAGTTTTCTTTTGGAACACTCGTTTTTTAGTTTTTGTTTTGGAACAGTCGTTTTTTAGTTTTATTACAGTTTATATTATGAAACATTTGAAAGATTATTTTTGTGTTTAATATTTTCTTATAGTAAATTTTTTCCCTTATTTTTCAAGTTTTATAAAAAATGATATATATATATATATATATATATATATATATATATATTTTTTTTTTTTTTTTTTTTT
>Ga0209700_102919_pt1 | contig 33712 bp, 23 predicted proteins | sample SiratroredBW_FD_187528 | JGI IMG/M metagenome (GOLD analysis project Ga0209700, IMG submission 187528) | Root nodule microbial communities of legume samples collected from California, USA - Siratro red BW (SPAdes) (version 2) | ecosystem: Host-associated > Plants > Roots > Nodule | place: USA...
AAAAAAAAAAAAAAAAAAAAAAAAAAAAAAAAAAAAAAAAAAAAAAAAAAAAAAAAAAAAAAAAAAAAAAAAAACTTTTTTTCTTTTATTACAAATTAATAACAATGACAACAATTAAATTGGAGAAACATGAAACCTTTTGTATCCATGCATCCATGCCCATCATATATTATCATAGGATACGAAAAGAAAAAAACCTACCGAAAGATTATGCACTAGGACATTTTTAACATCTTGCATCTTCAATTCTGCCTGTAAAATGTCAAGAAGACGTATTATATATGTAGACATGTGTGTCCGTAGCCATAAATATGATTCTTATTCAAAGAACTCTATTAGGAAAATGAAGGAAGACAAAGGAGAAAATTTGTATCCAATATGTCTCATGGAAGAATAGGGAAAACTTTACTAGCTTAAAACGTAATAATATAACTAGAAATGTCAAAACACCAACTTGTAAGCAGCCACAGAATTTTGGTAGAATAATTTAACTTACAATTCTACTAGATACGATCTAGCAATGAATGTTAATGCAGGAGCCCAACACATACTTTAATTCTACATATTGTCTAGTTTCGCTGATTACTCACCAATATTTTGTGATATGTTCATTTATTTTTCAATGAAATCAGGTTACATCTAGATGAATCAAATTGTATCATAACATTATATTGTAAAATCAAGTATGTAGACAAATCCTTGACTTTTAAATCCTTTTTGAAAGTTTTATCTATAGTTTTTCTTAGTTGCATTCTTGACTAGGGCCTCCACAAGCTCAAACCACCTAAGCCAAGATTCTACAAGAAGTGCAGCAAACTTTCTCTTCAACGCATTCTTTTCTAATTCTATCTTGCCTAGCATGTCTATTCATTCCTGCAACATTTCTTACCCTTGCTAGTAATATCTCGTCAAAATTTACAAAGTATTTTTGGTAGATTTTTATGGGTCTGATTCATCTTTTCTTTAGTATATAGTAGATAAGAGCCATAGTTTTTTCAAACATGATAAAGCTGGTAATTTTGTAATACACATCTCTTGTTTATTAGACGAACAGCTAGGAGTCAAAGAAAGGAAGAAGCAATGAAACACCACAGATTAGTAACCTGACTTGATACCAGTAAGACCACAATACTTTATAAAAACTTCTAACTAAAAGGGCACAAATGGACAGGAAATAACTAGAATCATAGATACTCAAGGTACATGAACAGAAATAACAATTTTAAAATGCAAAACATTAACCTGTAACGACTTTGTTAAGTGCACCACACTTCTCTTTGTTGCTCCGTATGCAGCAAACCTAAGAAATGAAGGTAACATTCTTGATTTTCATCATCACAAATAGGACTGTTGATAATTTTGTAAGTTGACTAAGATTATGACTTCAAGTGGAATCTACAGTGCTCTTTTGGGTTTCATTCAAAAACTAACTTCAATTGACACCACTGATAATATGTAACTCCAAGGCTTTGCTGCCTTTGCAAGTATTGAAGAGATTACAAGACTTATTAAAGTGAAGAAACTACAATAAACTTTAAAAGTACTCATAATCTATCACTTTCATCAAAATGTGACCAAGTGAGACTGATGTATGATTACCAAATTGTTAACAAGAACTGATTTAGTATCTTAAATAGAAACTGATTAATGATTATTGATCATCATAAATGATTTTTGTTATGTTGCTAACCAAATCATTCAAGACTTTTGGCCCAAGAGATCAGTATAGAAGCAAACCTTTCTAGATTTATAGAACACAGGAAGCAGTATGCATCAATAAGAAACCATGCCTAATAAACAGAAAATTGCACCAAAACCATGAATGAAGTACTCCAGTAAAGCCAAAAAAATACCTAGGAGTTGGCCTCCCGTCTGAACCTGCTCCATCAATATTGAAAATATGACCTCCTCGAGGTTGGTCCACCATCATCTTGATTGCCTAAATGGAAACTAAATATCTATGCATAATAGTGCACCCACTTTGTTCATATTTCATAGTGCCTCTTAGATGAGAATATATTTTACCTCTCGACAACATATCATCAAGCCAAGTGTATTTGTAGTAACCACCTCACTGGAAGCAAAGAATAAAAAATGTTATAATTCAAAAATTTGACATTTAGGGTAGAAGGTGCATCGAAGCTCACATAAGATCTTCATCTGAAGCCTCAACAAGTGGCTTATAGCTATATGCATTTGATCCAGCATTGTTGATCTGCATAGTTCTCAAAATAAAGTGAGAAAGATTAGGATTAGTGTACTTAGAAACATATTGAATGCAAGGCTGGAACTAATTAAAAAATTGATAAAAATGTCAGTATTCCTCTAAGGAGGAGCGTGGAAGGGAAATGCTTGTTGCTAGTTGTAAAAGACAGCTGACACTAAATGACATGTATGAAACAAGATAATTAAAGAATTCTACACATCCTATTTGTCAAGTGCAATCTAAAGTGTTGACTCCAAAGAGTCTAACATGAGCAAACTGACAAGAAAAGAAGTAATTAAGAAAACACAAGTTTCCAGGTACTGATGGCATACATTTACCAGACTCAGGTCTCTGGTTCAAGTCGCAGAAAAGAAAACACATGCCACTTCACAATAAAAAAAGGATCCGAGTAGAACATTTTATAATGCCATTGAATTATCATGTGATATATCTGGCACTACAGAAAGTAGTTTAAAAAATCATTTCTAAAGTCACGATTATAATTATGTTAAGAAAAGCAGCTAACATAGTTGGTCAGACAATGAATTCAACAATAAAAACTAATTAAAATGAAATCTTAGCAATATTTTCCCACCAATATATGCAAAATAAACAATCACAAAAGGAAAATAAATTAGAAACTAATACCCATATATCAATGTATTTCAGTTTTTCTTGAGCAAATGAAACTAAATTCTTCACATCCTCTGCATTTCTTACATCACATTTAGTTCCCTGCATGAAAAAAAGCATATAAATAAGAACACACATTATGTATGTATGATAGACGGATTACTATTAACAAAGAAGTTTAAGAGGAGGTACCCACACATACTGCTCCCCAAATTCTACTCTCAAGCTCTGGACAGCAGTTTCTACCCTTTCATCTATTAAATGAAAATAGAGATATAGAGAAAGACAAAAAGAAATTCAGATAAATAAGACTGTAAAATCCCAGGCATTCAGAAATAAGTTGTAACATGAAATAAAATTTCAAAGAGAAGCACAAATAAAAAGGACTGGGACTAATAGAAAGGAAACAAATATCTGTAAATGATTATCCGATACAAACAAATATCTTAAAAGTAACGTAAGAGAATAGCTGATTTACTCTAATTTTCAATCTCCAAGAGCTAAAAAGAAAAAGAAAAAGTAAAATTATGATTAGAGGAGAATAGTATTACTTGCATATAGTGGAACTTTAACCTAAGACCTGACAGTGTCATGGGTTCACTATTTTACTTTCCAAGAGCAACAACAAAACACTAGTTTCCGGGTACTGATGGCAAACATTTATTAACTGTTATATAATACTGTGATTGAAGAAATTTTTCAACAACAATATCACATCAAGCGTTAAAGAAATTAATAAATAGCATGTGAATAAGTTTCTGGTAGGAAAAGTAGATTAAGTTTTCCACAGAGTTCAAACACTTTTTATCCAACCTCTACTAACATAATTAAAAAGGAACTAAGTGAAAACTAAAATAAAATAAAATAAAAAAGATGATCACCATTGAATCAACATTATATAAAATTTCTTGAAAAACAAAACAGTGATAAAAATTTGAAAGACATTGAATAAGTATATTGCTAGATTAAATAGTCTTATAGAATTTCTTGTAAAGGTGTTGTGTGTTTTGTACTGCTCCTACTTCCTAGATGTATTTTATCAGATTTTATTCTCTTCCCTCTCATTCATTCTATCTGATGTATCCAAAGTTGTTATAAATATTAGATCCTAGGAGAGGGAAATACACTCTCCAAAATTCTAATTCCTTTATATTATTATCAAATAAAATCACAAAGTAAACAAAGTGCATGTATGAAACATATTGAAACACCAAAAATTTTTGCACACCTGATCTTGAGCAAATGAGGACGTTGTCACCAGCTTTCAAAAACTCTTTCGCCAATGCATACCCTATTCCTGAATCATACCATATCATATGAAAAGTATAAATAGAAAATAAGTTAGAAAATATCCAAAAAAAAAAATTATGATACGGTGCCCTTGTGGAAGCATTTACTTGTGACAAACAAAGTCTACTTATCCAAGTTCCAATTCATTTGAATCTCTTTAATTCATTCGATACTAAATATAAAAGTAAAAGAAAATGATATTTTCAACTAAATTCTTAAATTGAAGAAAGTCTACTCCAAGTTGAAATAAAAATTTAATTAGTATTTTAGCATGGGATAAATATTTTTCAAATTCATGATAAATAAATACTTTATACACATAAATTATATGTATATTATGACATAAGGTTATTTTCAAACTGAAAAAAGTGTTCAATTAAAAAAGTTAATTATACACGAGTCAGTTAGTTTGGCTAATATTACATTTAGCGCCTGAAATACATCTTAACAAAAAGAAGATAGAATTCAGAACGTTGAATTATTGTTGACTCCAATGCTGTCTTTGAATAAGGAATATTTAGAGACAATTTATTTTTTAAATTTAAAATACTTTATGGTAAAATACGTAAGCAAAATTAAAAATCCTACAAATTTATAAAGATGCTTAGATTATTTGAAAATATAAAATATTAAGTTTCTAAAAAATAAAATGAGAAATTACAAGGTTTGTCGTTCGCTCCTCTCTCGTACTTTCTTTTTCTTTTTTTTTTCAGGAAAAATTAAATTACGTCATCAGACTTAAATTAACATTAAAAAATAACTAATTAATTAATAAAATATTTCAAGAAGTGGAAAATGAAATGAAATAATTTGAAAGTTCCTCTTCCAAACAGAAGAAGCTATGTTTGATTGTAATTTACAGTGAGAGAGTGTATATTGTGTGTTAACCTTTGGTCGAGCCAGTAATCAAAACGTTGAAAGGAGGGAGCATAGGCTTAGTGTTCCGAGAAGCGGTTGCGTTCGGGAAAGCGGAGAGAGATAAGGCGGCGGCGGCGGCGGTGGAGATGCGGAGATCGTGGCGGGAAGCGACGGTGTAGGGTTTGAAGAGAGAAGAAGGTGAAGAGAGGCAAAAATGAGAGCGCGAAGAGAGCGTTGGATATGGAAAGTGGAAGAAGGAGAGAGTGGTAGTTACAGCCATTGATTTGATGCAAAATGTGAATGAAAAAAAAAATAGGAAAATGGAATTTAAGCAGAACAGAGAGTTCACGTGGCGCGCACCACGCTTCTTCGTGTCGCTTTCACTTCATCACTACGTGGTTAAGTTAAAGATCAATTTTAATTTAATTTAATTATTAAACTCATCGATTAAATTAAATTTAATATTTAATTAAATTAATTTATCGTAATTCATATTTTTTATATAGTTTGATTAAAATCGAGAATTTGTCGGAATTATTAATTTTTGAATAATGTTTATTGTAATTATTTGTTTATGTTTATAATGATTATTTGTTGTGAATGATTTTTTAAGATTTGTTTTTAAATATTGACTGGGAAAACTTTTGATAAATATTACCTTTTTTATCATTATTAATTGGAGAAATTTTTCACTTAACATTGATTAAAAGCTCAACAATTTCATAATCTTTATCATCATAAAAATAATTTTGATTACATTAATTTAAATAATCATAAAATTGTTAGTTTTTGTTATGTTACTATGATATCAGTTCAGCAAATTGACGATAGGATTTCAGATGAATTGGAAGGTTTAACTTCCAACATGCATCCACTTCCTTCATTCTTACACTTGCAATGGAAAAACTAAACAAAGATAATTTCATCAAAAAATCATTTCGGAAGGAACACAATAGATTTTAAATTATTCTAAAAAAAAAACATTTCAAATTAAACCCTAAATTCTTATGGAAAGAAAAATCCAAAACTCTAAACAATTCTAGATGTTCTGGAGTGAATAACCTTGAAAAGTTAAAAATCAACTCCAAATTATCTCTTCCAGAATTCGGAAGTGTGCCATAGAACCCTCATTTCATAATGCTAAAAAGCCGTTTTTGAAAGATACTTAACAGAAGTTTGCTGAACAAATCTTTTTAGCAACATTATTTTGGTCATCAACTCTTATATACATGGAAAAGAAGCCCCAAAAAGTACCTGGTTGACTATTTTCTACATTACCATGCAAGTCACTTGGATACTGATATAACACCAACGTGTATCCAATAAATGCTGATACCAGATACACCCTCAAACTAAAGGGTACAACCATTTCTAAATTTTAAATAATATAGTAGTACATCAGAATCAGATAGCTTTTACCGGGAAGAACATGCACCAAAATATAAATATTGATTTTATTGAGTGTTGCTATAAGAAATTGCAGGGCATGTCATTCCTAACTAATAACTAATACAACTTTATGTATCTTAGTCTTGGACACGATATATATAAATATTGGTGTACAGAATGATAACAAAATTTGGTGGGCTATACAGTGAACTTCTAAGCGCAAAAAAACTGCCATGACCGAGCATCTTATATTAACTATTTTATCCTAAATCAATATCAACCCCTCCAAAAAGGGGACCAAATGAGAAAGCAAAGAGACTAATATCACAATTATATTCCACTCAAAAATGCTTGGCAGGACCTCATACCAGGTCTCCTAAATCCCTTCCATTCACAATCATGCAACAAGTTGCTAGGTGCTGGGCTACTGATCCAAGTTGAAAAGGATGGGATCAACTAACCCAAAACCATCTATGGATGAAATGTCAATCATGGCGTCGCTTTGATTTTCTACGCTTCCCTAGGAGTTTTAGCATGTTATCAGTGACATCGGGGGGAGAGTTATCATCTTCATGCTGATTATTGTCAGAAGTATGAGTCAACCAAGCCAATGCCTCTATAGCAGCATCCCTTTCTGCAAGTTGCTTGTTTCTCTTCGGTTTGCCAACAAATTGCATTCCCTTAAACTCCACCAGTGCCCTAAACTCATTCGTCTTGAGATGTTTGGTTTTGTATTTTGGAGGGGAGTGTCCTGCTCTCATCAACAGTGTTTGCAGCAAGCTCTTGGGATTTGTCCCATCTTTTGTGAATTTATTTTCATCATTAGAGGCCCTAGGCTTCCGGCTTTCACGACCAAACACAAATCTTCCTTCACATTGATCCCCTGAAACCAGCTCCTGAACAGCAAGCACCAAGTACTTCCCTTCCTTGTGAATGTCAATGCTAGGATCCTCAAGCTGCATTGGTACAAACCCATCATCGTTTTATTTATCTCGAACCACCATAACAGATCAAAATTATATCAATTTGACTATAAGTAACATTATTAGAAAAAGTTAAAGCTCACGTCATGCACCAACCTCTAATATTTGGTAAGTAAACAAAGAATATCATTGCAAGGAAACAATATCTACAAACCTTCTTCTGGATAAGGTTATCGAGCTCTTCCTTAAGCTTCAAATAGATGTCAGCTAAATTAGGGTCCATGAAGAAGTCAACATATCCATCTAACATTTTCAGATGCCCAGCCTAAAGCCATGAGAGGGGATAAGAAAGAAAAGGGTTATGTTACTTTATTGAAATCCATGGAGATGGTCTACTGGAAGAAGGATGTGAATCAATTAACTAATTACCTGTATCCCATTATTTAGAGCACCACCAAAAAGGATAAGTATTGAATCAGATACACCAGTTGAATCACGGATGAAAACAGCATTGACCTTAACTTTCTCACCAAAAACCAACCAGGGGTATGGAATGGTCTGGTAACGTGCATTCACTGAATTCTGGTCAAAATGATAAAACTAACCATCAGGAGAACAAGAATACTATAGGGGCAGGGAAAGGTTTATCTCAAACCACAGCCAAGAAGGAGACATACTTGTAATTGTATGTAAAAACTCAAAACAAGAAATGAAAACAAAACAATGTCTCCTTAAAAGCAACACTCAACGACAATTTAGACAGAAAGGACAAAACTTAGATATAAAACCATAGGTAATTTTCGTATCATTTTCCAATTAAATTTTCTTTTCAACTCAGTATTATTACTGCCGATTTAAATAACTGAGATGAAGGCAGCAGTTACCAAGATGAAATTTTAATTTAAATGGAGTCCAACAGTACTCGTAACATAATATATCTAAGTTTCGTCAGTTGCTAAAAGGATATTCCGTTGAATATGAACCATTATACATAACATGATTTTATTCATTGAAGGTGATACGAGAAATTTATATTGGTCTGTCACTTACAGCATATAATAAAACCTGGCCATCATCCATTGTTTTAAATGACATGGATGTCTCCCTGTGCTGCACAGAGGAAGAATTAATTAAATAAATAAACCGATAAAAGCTCAACTTGTAAGCTAGATGTGGAACTTACTATGGAGAAAAAAATTATAAGAAACAAATAACTCACCACCACTGATGCTATGCCAGGAAAGAGTCCAGAACAAATGACTGCACGCACAAGAGACTGATTGTGACTCAATTTGTTAATCATGCTTGCATCAGCATCTACCAAGCCAGCATCTTTCAAGATGAAGCTAAACTGCTTTCGAAGTGAATGAATAGCCTGAAGAGTTTGGGCAGAGAGAAAATTTCTCCAGCAGTATTCATAAGATGATCCTTCTCTTTCTGCATCTTTCCATCCTTCATATGCCCTAACAAGAGCCATATGATCACTGTAATCTTTGGCAGAAAACCTAGACTTTGCTGTCCCTGCTAACTGAAAACAAAGGCAAAAGCTATACTTGGTTATTTTTTTAAGTGTAAACTCAACCTTTCAAGTTAAAATAATAATGTGTGACAATAAGAAAAGCAATTGGCATATAACAAAAAAATGAAAAGGTTCAAAGACTAGTTAATATGGCCCACCTTATATCAAATTATTACTATTGTAGAACATGGGAAATCTCAACATCAGATATCAAGATGAAGGGGAAATTAAGTGTAGGGTGAGATGATAACTAATGCAAATTGGCTAATGCATAACCAACCAAAGAAAAAAATGTGCAAGTTCTAAGCTGAAAGTCCAAATTTAGTCCGACAACAGTAGTGAGCACACCTTCTAATGCATCCCATAGTTAATTGTCACTATGTCAAGCAGACAACGATCACTAAGTTGTGGAGCAAAAAGAAGGGAAAGGGTAGTGGGGACAGAAGATTCCTGTGAAGAATGAAGGGAATGTGACTGGTAATCAACCCAGGGAGTCGCATTCTAACAACCTGCACATGAGGCAGGTTGGGGGAAGGAAGCAGATTGTATAGAGAACGGAAGAAGGTTTGAGTACAAATTGGAAGGGAGGTAACAAACTCTTCCAAGAGTCTGCAGTGCCTCTGTTTCTGACATTTACCTTTATCTCAGTGAGTGTTTGTTGTAGTATTTACTTTGCACAAATCATTATTTATAATGATATTACATGAATATCAATTGCAACAGTAGGAAATCAGTGCAGGATGAGAAGACAATTTACGGTAATCATTCAGTATTGTTTTCCAATTAAACAGTATTATTGTACCAGTTTCTGATCACTGAAAGGAAAGATTTTATTCATAATAGGGCTTGTGAGATTCTTTAATAACAAGGACAACATTAATAACAAGGTCTTATCCCACTTGGTGAAGTCAGCTGCATGAATTGAGTGAAAATAAAGTAAAAAGAAGTATAGGATTAATCCCTTGTTTATAATGAACACACAGGATTATGTATTTATAGGTAAGAAACATACAAAACAGACGGACTAAGCCTTTACATCTAACAAACTGCGTGCACCATTAGACTCGGTTAAAAGTAGGATGAGAAGACATTTTAGTAATTTATTTTGTTAGAAAAAAGAAAAGAAACAGAGATAGATTGAAATTGTTTCTGAATACTGCACCGGTAAAGGCTTACATAGATCTATAGAATAAATACACATGAATGGAGGATATACGATTTCCTCTAAATAAAAGATAATATGCCTATAAACTATAGTTATTACATTCAGCGATATGGTATAAATTAATCATCATGCGTAGACCCAACAACTTAAGCTTTTGGAATTTGGTAAGTGAAATATTTACCAAAATCAGTCATAAAATATTGAAGCGCAAGTTTGTATTTGTTTTGCTACATAGCCAAATTCATATACATGCAAAGGATAGAATCAATTGTGCACGAAAAGGTAGATGAGCTGACTTACATCCCTCTTGTCTTGGGGCAAAAGGAAAGGATCCCTGACACTAAGGCCAGCTACAATTGTAAGAACAGGATCAAAGCATCGAAATATAGCTCCCATTATTAACATTTTGCCCAGCTTGGGATCTACTGGAAGTATAGAGAGAAAACTCCCTGATTGAAAGAAAATGGAAACAAAAAATTACTTATAACCATGAAACATACCCATAGGCACATGACAAACCAAGCAACTAGGACAGAAAAAATAGACTCACCTAGATTTGTAAGATTTTCTTTTTCATCTAGTGCTCCAATCATCTTGAGAAAATCAATAGCATTTTGAACCTGATCCATTAAATTGTAAAAGCTTGGTATATTTACTGACAGCCTAACCAATCACAATGTGTTTGTGGAAAAAAAGAACAATAAAATGGTAATTAATAAGTTCATCTTTAGATATATGCTAAGAATTATATATTATAAATTATATCAATTTTGATGGATATAAATAAAGTATCAAATAATTTTAGACTAATATAAATTTTTGTAGACATGATCTAACTAAGACGAACTTTCAATCCAAAGAGAGTTTTGAAAATAAATTATCTAACTAAAAGTTATGGAAAATGTCATAGAAGTGTAACTTAAACTGATGTGTTTTTATCCCTCCTCTATATTTTATATATGTGTCTGTACGCGTATGGGCATGTATAAAAATTTTCAATGTATAAAAACTTAGTGAAGGTGTAATTTAACTAACTTTTACACATGATTTCAACATCTCAACCAATGAGAGTATGAAGAGAGAGAAAATATGTAAGAGATGAAAGAGTGCAGAGAAATTTCAAAATCATACCTTTTAGGTAGAATTTGAAATTTTACAATTAAGTAATCGTATTACTTTTTTAAACTTCAAGAATTTTAACTTCTTTTCAAATTTTCTATCCCAACTGTATATTCAGTCATTAAAAATTTTATATTCTCTATAAAAAATGAATTACCGTCTAAAAACTATAAGATTTACTTTGATTTATTTAATATAAATACAACTAAAGAGCAATGGCACTTACAGCTCGTGGCTCTGGTGCCTGTAAAGCTGCTGATAAGAACTCTCCTATGCTCTCAACCTGCAAACTTTTTATTTGCAAGCAAAGAGAGTTCAAAGGTGTTCTCAGTAGTTCAGGAAGTTGATATTCAGAAAAAGCTTCATAAACACATTTGGGGTAAAGGTGGTAGCATTCTCCTGGCTGCACACGACCAGCCCTACCCCTTCTCTGCAAGAGGCCAACAAAAAATAAGACAATTAGTTGCATGTTTGACTGTATAGCAAAAACAATAATGATCATGAACTTGCAGCATAAAAAAGTATCCCCCAACTTTTAGAATTAGAAAGACAAATGACGAGAAAATGATGAATTTTGCAAGCAGCAAAAATCTAGTAAAGCTAAAATATGAAGACCTAAAGCAACATTAGAATAAGAGGTTAATTTCACTTTGTTTCCTCTTCAAGGCAAACCCGTGTGTAAATGATAGAACTTTCATTCAAAACCCTTGAGTTCTTCCCTCAAAAATCAATTCAAGTTAGGAAAGACATTGCACCTCAAAACTCTTATCATCAAGGTTCTAGGAAAAAGAGGGGGGTGGAGAAGGGAATTCAAACTTAAGAGGAATGGTTTGACAATTATACCACAAGTAAGGAGAAAGATTAAGGCACATCAAACTAAAGAGATTCTTTCTAGTCCAAAAACAAAAGAATACTTGACAATACAAGCTAGCTTGAAGCCTTGCCTTTCTGAATTTTCAAAAATCCACAAAATAGCGAATGCTTAAGAGATGTAGATACTTGCCTGACGTGCAGATGCTTGTGATATCCAAGAAGGTAGAAGACAAGGTGTGTTATTCAAAGCATCATAAGTGGTCTCTTTTGCTTTTCCACAATCGACCACAAAAACTATGTCATTGATTGTAATACTTGCCTCAGCCATATTTGTAGCAAGTATTACTTTCCTTATATTTGGAGGTGGTTTCTCAAATATGAGTTTCTACAAACAATACAAAGCAAGATTTTAAATAATTTAACTATATACAATAAGATAGAATCAAATTAACAGGGGAAAAAAGATAATCAATTACCAGCAAAATGCACTCACTTACAAATAGAACATGAAAAAAAGATTCTATTATCATCATAGAACTCACTACTGTCTACCATCAATTAATTTGTACGAATTAGATTGAATCTATATTTATGTTAATAGCCTTAAATAGAGTAACTGAAAATTCCGTTATTATTTTCTCTCCCCTGTAAATTGAATACTTCAGTTTTAATTTAAACACACAGAATTCACCATATACCTTCTTAGTTTCTCTCTTCTCAACAATAACAAAAAAGTACATGAAAACAGATAACTTTTAAATAAGAGAGCAAGAAAAATGAACTGCAAATTAATGACAGAGTCTAAGAAGGCATTCCCAGAAACATATATACCAGGACTTGTTTTTGAACCTAGAAACTCAAATAATGTGATATGCCTATCCTGTAACAAGATACAAAATGATAAGTGGATCCATATTTATTTATTTTTTCTGTTTTCTTCGTATCCAGCGTCCTCCTAATCTAGTTTCTCTTTTTTCCTTGATACAATTTATTATCCTATCAAAAAACTGTTATGAAAATATGAACTTGTTTGAGTATTTACTCTTTATCTTTTTGAACTACAACTATTTACCATTGAATATACAAAATGAAATTTAAAGAAATAATCAAATTTAGTATTACTATATATAATTAAATTTCAAAGAAAAACATCCAATCAAATAACTAAATTCAATGTGTTCCCAACCAAAAGACATGATAGGTTAATCACAAATACAGATCACATAAAGAGAAAAAATATATGTTCACGAGTAAATGGAGATGCAATAGCACACCAAAGGATCCAACAAAGGAAATAATCAACCTGTTCTGAAGTTGCCATTGAACCATGACACGTTAGAAGTAGAATCCTATTGGGATCTCCTAAAAGAGGATGTGCTTTAAGTTGATCTCTTAAAGAACTTATATCCTCCCATCCGGTCATAAACACTAAGACAGCACCTGGTCGTTCCTTCCGACATATATGGCATAGAACAGCCTCAATGAGATTAAACCCTATGCAGTCAGGTGCCCAAGATGCCAATGAATCACGTGCCCTGGAGCTGTAGTTCTCAAAGCTTGATTTTGAAAGAGCATCCTGTTCAACAGTATGAAAATAAAAGATCATTTTTCCAACATAATTCAGCTTCAGTTTCTAAGACAAACAAGGAATATCTAGTCACATCATCTCATTTTAGAGATAACAGAGAACTGCAGAATATCACTAAAAAATAGGAGGAGGGAATTGCATAAGAGACACCACTTATTGTTGGAAATAGGAGCAATTAATGTTTCTTACTTTTCCTAGTAGTTAACCAGGTTCAATGTATCTTATGAAGTTGTGATAATTTAATTGTTCTCTAGAAAATAGCTGAAGTTATTTATCACCTATCAAACACTTTTGATTATAAATAGATCAATATACTGGGTGGAAAGTCAATCCCAGGCCAAAAAAGAATATCAGACATTGTTTTGGGCCACGCAGAAGTTAAACATAGATGCAATTAAAAATATAAACACTCTGTCATCACTGTTGTGATAAAAAATTGAGAATAAACAATTATGTTTTGGCACCAAAATAAGCCATAATTGAGAGGATAGATGATTTCTTTCTTTCTTCCTTCCTTAATCTTTATTCGATTTTCCCATCTCCTTCCCTGCAGCTCAATGCACTGAAATATAGATAAGGAAACCGAACCAGAATGAAGAGAATGGTAACTTTGCTATCACGTCAATAACAGAAATGTACAAGAGAATGTCAACATCCCAACCCAGACTACTCCTTTGTTGTTGGCAGACATTGTTATAGATCTAGTATCAATTGAAAAGAACCTTAGCATGTAAGTGATATATTGTAAACAGCTTCTGGCTTTCCTTACAGTGGCTAGTTATGAGTTTGTTGTGCCAGCTGTCTACTAAACATTTTACAGTACATTTTCAGACTAAACATTTCTAACTTCCACGATTGCACAAATGCACAGAAAAATCATGAAGAGAGATTCTTGAGCATCAATTGAACTTGTACACAGATTAATGGCCAAATTTTTAAGGTTGCAGCACACCTCAACAAGAGAAGTGATCTGATTTTTCCTCTTCCGTGGTGCTAATTGCTTTTGTGTTTTCCACAGTTTCTCTTGACCATAATCATCAATTTGGTTGAAGGAAGTCAACTTGTATCCAGTCATTTCCAACACATCTTCTAAAAAGTGAGCTCTAACAGGATAGGTGAAACCCTGGGCAATGAAAACAAAACAATTGAAACCATAGTCTTTTGAATAAACATTGCAATAAACAGAAAAAAAAATTACAAAAGAGCATCTAACGCACGAAATGGTTGACACATCGCATGTATATCATTTAGCATCTAATAAACATTGCAAAAAAAAACTATCAACAATTTGTTGCTTTTTTTCCTTTTCTTTCACCAATTATCATCAGAGAAACTGAAGTCATAGAAGCTAAAAATCATTGTTAAAAAAGGAAAGGAACTGCAGAAGCATTACTGAATGCAACCTATTTCATTATTCTAGTGATTTGCTTTCATTCTTCTTAAGCAGGGCTTCATACAATCACTCAGTGTATATACCAGTTCTGGCAATTCTATTGCTCTAGTTTCCTTATTCTGGAACCAAGGCTTCAAACCCACTCACTCAAAATATATGGCATATATAAGCAACTTATCGTTACTCTTTCTAGTCCTTCTGAGATATAGGTTTCATGTAGTCACTTTATGAGACCATTAAGGCTAAGAAGGGGAGGAATGACATCACCAGATAACATTTTAGTGTCCTTGGCAATTAGAAAGTCAAAATTAAGGTCCAATATCCACAATGTGGGGTACTGCATTCAGGCTGAATCATACCATGTGTTACTATTCATCCACACTTCAGAAATTGATCAAACAATCCTAGATGTGATTCACTAAGAGTTTGACAACTATGTTAACAACTGTTTTGTGGCCATAGGAACATTAACATAAGCTAACCACACTCTAAACTTCGCCTCAACAGTGGAATATATAGCAGCTTAAAAAATGTCTTAAATGCATTAAAGATCAAGCAAAAATTTGGATGTACAAACTGCATGTACACACTCATCCACCCAATCACTACAAGCATACAACAATCTGAATGTCAACATTGATAAACATTCAACTGTCAACACAAATAAAAGCTCAACTAAAAACTATAGGATCATCTTACCGGAATTCGAAATGTAGGAGCACCTCCAAAATAATTTGAGAAAAGCTCAGCATTCAAGGTGGCACTCATTAAAACCAACCTTAAATCCCGACGCCGTGGAAGCAGATCCTTTAGCACAATCAATAAGAAGTCTAAGACAAACACAAACCAACAGCTGAAAGCATAAGTCTTCCTACATACTTCTTTAGCATTATATAAGGCATTAACTGATATTAGATTGTCAGTTAGGAAACTACCTTCATTCATGCCTCTTTCATGAATTTCATCCACAAAAACATGGGTTATACCATTCAGATTTCGATCACTCAGCAACCTTCTAAGTAATATACCACTGGTACAAAATAGCAGATGGGTGTTTTTCCCTTTCATTCCTTCCAATCGAACTTTGAAGCCAACCTATCATAAAACCTCTGTTGTTGTATAGCAGCAAGAACAAAGATATTTCCAATTTTAAAATCCCATTCAAAAGCAAAAGAGTAGTTTATGAATCTTATATTTTCTTCATGAATAATAATATGTGCATCTAAGTTTTCTTTACAATTACATGTATCTGAGTTTTGGTTCATTTCCAGAAAAGCAGGGCTTACTGTTTCACCAAGAGGCTCTCCCCGCTCGGCTGACACTCTCTCAGAAACTGCCATGGCAGATATCCTTCGAGGCTGCGTGCAAATAATGTTACAAAATGCTCCCCGGCCAGACTCTATCTGTGATTCTAATACATATTGAGGAATTTGAGTGGTTTTACCACAGCCAGTCTCTCCAGATATAACTATCACCTAGATCATTATTCATCAAAAAAGGTTTCAATTATGAATACATAACCTCAATTGAGTTCATTCATTCAGTTCATTCGTAGAGAAAACCATAGACAGTGATAACATATTTGATCTGAAAATTACTAGCACGGATTGAATAAGGTCAGGTTGAATTTCACTAAGTAAAATTCAATAAAATGGCATAATTATAAGGAGGTTGTCGAGCTGTTACAAGCAACCTGCTGCTCATACAAGCTTTCTCATCATTGTGAAAAATTATATTAAGTACAGAGCAGCTATTAATTTTAAGTCAAATGAAAATACCAAACTATCATTCAAGGAAGGGAACAAAGGAAGGATTATAAATCAATTTTAAAAATTGTTTGACACAAGGCACAAAAAGACCAATAAAACACACCCAAATACTGAAAAAAAAATGTGGTCTAATTTTGATGTGTCTTTCATTGTGAATTTTTCAACATGGTGTAGTGCTGATTTCAAGGACCTATCAGTGTATTTTAAGTGTTGGTTCAGTCCTACTCAGCTTAATTTTACCCACTTTTCAGCTGCTGGTGATGCTGGTTTGGTAGACAAAGACCTAACTGGTCTAGATTTTAGATCATTAAAATCTAACTATACTAAGTGTGAAAGTCCAGTTTTCTTCAGTTCTTATCTGTTTAGTTTTTATAATGACGTCCCAAAACCTTGTGGGGTTAGTCCATACAGTGTTTGGTTTTCAAGGTTCAGAGAACTAAAGATGTGCTGATAGATAACCTAGCAGACACATAATGAAACACAATTAGCAAGCATACCTGATTGCGTGCTATAGCTTGAAGTAAACCTTGCTTTTCCATGAAAGATGGTAGAGACTTCCGGAATTCCAGCATCTTCCTGCCTTCAGGTGATTCCTATACACAAAGAAGTACAATATACACAATTTAAAGCCAAAAATATGCAAATTATTTCAAGAACCTTCTACTTCATTAAAAAGAATTACAAAGACAAATCCATAAGTAAACTAACTGGTATTTTTGAGAATCTCAATTCACTAAAAAATGTTTGATGGCTAAAAACATAGGCATAATGTATGAAACCCTTTACGCAGACTCAATAAAATATACAGAAACCACATGTACCATACTCATATACCAAGAATCAGCATAGCTATATGCAACACTACAAGCTTGTATCTTGACTCTCTGTGTGCATCTGTACACAACCATTTTTTAACTATCTGGCTCTAGAGTGGTTAATGGCATGAAAATATCTTATGTTCATAGAAGTAGGGCATTTTTAAAAACAACAAAAATGTGATTATTTGTTTGTAAGATTGCTAAAAGAAAACTTGCATACCATCAACCAACTCCAAACTTCATTTGCAAGCTTTTAATACGAACATGCAAATATCTGATTGGTAAGCCTTCAGATAAATCATGGATATTCAAATTTGTATAGCAATTAATACTAAGCTCTTCCATTTTTCAACACACAAGCTTGGAAATAAGTGGTCTCAGACAGGAAGACAGCAGCAATAATATCATTTATGACCAAATAACTGATTTTAGTATCACAAAACAAAAGGAAAGTTGTTACTTTTTCCCATACACAACAAAACAAAGGCAGACAAATAACATGCTACAAAAAGACTGTACAACAAAGAACATAACAGTGGTTGTTGGACAGCCTAAAAAATTGGAACCTAATCTCCTCGTAGCGTTTAATCTTCAGGGTGAGTGTGTAACTGTGTATAAGATATAATCTATGCAAGGACAAACTATAGTTTCATTTTAAGTTAGAATAACCACGCTGACAAACTAATAATTTTGATATGAAATTAGAACGGAAAAGAAAATTAACAAATTACAAACTAAACCCAACAGTCACAGACTCTTAATTGTGACTGATTCAAGCATGTGTGATACCAAACAAAATCTAACAGGAAAATTCAAGAAATCAAACAAAACCTGCCAAGCTCTTTGCATATTGCGCATCCTCAAACTCCTCTTCTGGAGAACCTTTTCCATGACAGATTCATCCACAAAAGAATCAGTATTTTCGTCCATGTCTATTTCTTTAACTTGATTGGTGGAGTTCACATCATCCACGTCGCCAGTTGCCTTTGCAGAATTCAACTGAAGTCTATCAAGGTATTCCTGCAGCAAACCCTCAACCCTCCTTTGCAAGCTTAGTGGAATCACCACCTGTGACAATGGAATGTAGGAGAATTATTTTTCTAGGATACAACCAATCCTAATACAAGTTGAAGTTTCCTACCCACTAGTCGTAACCAAGTTATTACCTCTCTTTGTGGACGTTTGTCATCCAAATCTGGACGGTAGTTGGGAAGAGGCACCTTGCTTGCAACGACCACCTTTCCAAACAACTCACTGTGCATTGTTACAAGTTACAACCAACAACACCAATCAGTGATTGAAAACAAAAAGACAAAGATTCTTTTAAAAGCTTGAATATCTCTTGAAGTCAATGACTCTTTTTTTTCTCTCATTTCACAAAGCAACAGTAAATGTGTATTATTTTACCTGTATAGCCCCATTCTTTTGGCAAGGTTAGCTATCTGTTCATAGTCCCTCCTATCTTTTTTATCTCTTGATACAATCTCCTGCTCCTTTTCGCTGCGTAACAGCATGCTGAGTTTCCATTTCCATTCGTCCACATTGGCCACCGTAGACGACACCTACAATAACCATTACATTTTCTCAGAAATAGTAACCCTGTAGCAGAGCTGACCATAATTTCAGAACCTACTGACTACAGAAAAAATAGATTCAATTTTATCCAAGTTGAACCTTGATCAAATCCCAGAATGACAAGCTCATCGTTTTTAACAAAAATATTTATTTCTACAGAACTGCAATTGTATAAAACGTATCCACAAACAGTTAATAGGTACTAAAATATCTTTAACTTCAGCAATCCATTAAATTCTAGTCATTATTTTTTAATTTAATCCATGCAAACAAAACATATTAACATAACCACACAAAATACCTAAACAAAAAAATAAATCACTTCCACCGAAATCACACGCGAAACATCTAAACATATTCCAGAAACAATAAAATTTGAAAAAAAGAAAAACAGAGAGAGGAAGAAGAACCTGCTGGTTGTCAAAGTCACAGTCGTATTCATCGTCGGAGAACTGTTCGAGGGAATAGTAGCTGGAGAAGAGGCGCGTGGTGGCGACGGACTTGGCCTTTCGTATGGAAGAGGGGAGAACCCTGAAGAGTGGGGTTGAGGTTGGAGAAGAAGAAGCGACGCAGTGACACGTGCGGTGGTGAAGTTGGAGGGACTTGGCACGTGCTATGAGCAGAGACACTGCAAACTTTGAATTGCGCATCGTTGTAGAGGCATTGCTACCTCTTCACACCCAAGAGTATAGCAATGGAGTTTGAAGTGTGAAGAAGAAAGATTTGTCGGGTCGGACTCTTTCAACCCGAATCCTTTTAAGTTTCGGGTTGTTTTAGGGTTGGGTCGGACTACCCCTTCATGAAAATCGAATGAAAATGGCAAAGTATAGGGTTTTAATTTATATTTAAATAAATTACGTAAACTTAAGAAAATTTATACTTAAATAAATATAGATTAATTTAGTAATATAGATTACATCCTTTAATTAAATTTATCAATTTCAATTAGTTTTATAAATAAAACTTAGTTTTCTTTATTTTTTTTTCTTTTTTGATAAAATGTTAACTCATTGTTAGCAACAAATAAAAAGAGATGAAAATGATAAAGGTGTAATCTTTTATTAAATTTACCGAAACGAATAATTTTAAAATTTTTATAAAAATATGTAAATTGTACTTTGAAATGATTTTGAAATGAAAAAAAAAATTATGCTTCCAAACACCATGTTGTTCTGATAAATTTTTTCGCAAAAAAAAGTTGCTCTCGAATACATTTTTTATTATTCTTTTTAGGAAAATCTTACTTAGAAAACAAATTTAATTTTTTGTTTTTAAATTTGTGCTTATAAACATGACTTTATTGTTTTTTTTTTCTTAAAATTATGTGTGTAAACACAATATTGCGTAAAGATTTTTTCTTAATTATAAAATTATATTATCAAATACGTTTTTAACTTTTTTTAACAAGTTTTAAAATTATTTTATACCTTTTTATAAATTATTTTTATCTAAAGACTGGCTTTTTTAACTTAAATGTTTTATATTTTTTTAATTTAAATAAATATATTGATTTTAATCTTAATCAGTATTTGTATTTAATGTAATTTGTGAAATTAAAAAAATAAGATTATATAAAATAAATGAAAATGTTTAACATCTGAAGAAAAAAAATAGTAAAGTAACATTGAACAATTACACTTAATTAGTAAGGCAAAAAAATATTTATTTGTGAGAGTTTGTGTCATAAGTTAGTCTTCTAGTTGTCTTCTAAATCTTTATTAGTATAGTTCAACTTGTATAACAATGTCAACTCAGAACATTATTATCATTAATTTCATCTTCGTCTTTATCATCTTTAGTTCTATGATGAAAAAATATAGTGGGTCTATAACAATCCAAGGATGACATTGGATTGTATGTTGAGGATGGTGTTATGATAGAAGTTGCAAACATATTTGATGTGGCTTAAAAAGGATGTGGTTGCTAGAGAAAACATTATATGTGTATGGGCCATGTTGATATGAAAATTGTGCAGGCATGTGATAATGATCCACATATGAAAACATTGAAGGTGACTAAACTTGATTGACCAATATGTTGTTGTGAGGCTGGTGAATATTGGAAGAACATCTAACATGTTGATGTAAAGGTTATAGTTTAAGTGGTTATCTCTCTTACAATATGCCATACTACTGAAAAAACAAATGTTAATTGAATTGAATTAAACAAAAATGATTAAATGTATTTGAAATTGAACTTACATCGTCACTTGAATTTGATATGAAAGAGATAACTACTCTATAAATTGATTGACGACCAATGTCATCATACATAATTAAATTAAAAGATTGGTAGTGTGATTGTGGTGAATTTCAATGTCTTACACTACATTGTCCTCACATCATTGTTGTTTGTTTATTTTGTCATTTTACAACAACTACAGACTTGTTTGACCTAGTCAGTCTACTTAACATTTACAAGGCTTATGTAGCACAATTTGATCCGATTTTAAATGAAGATTACTAGTAATGTTATACAATACTACATTTCATTTCCAATCCCCCACATGCCATATATAAACAGTTATAAATCGACCACTATTAATATTTATAATGAAATTGATGAACCAATTCAAAATAAACAAAACAGTATTCTTATTATCGAAACAAAGATCACCATAGGAAACATACAAATAGTGAAAACTTTTTGTTTTCAACTTCTTTTATTTATTTCCTTAATACTTTTTTATTTAAATTAGTGATATATTTATTATTTTTATTTCCTACATTTAATTAGCATCATTAATTTAATCAATAAACTACATTTACAGAGAAAAGTTATATATATATATATATATATATATTTACAAAGTAAATACAAATACTAATTTAAAATTAACATAAACATGTTTATTTAAATTAAAAAAAAATATTTAAGTTAAAAAGATACCAACATTAGATTAAAAAAATAATTTATAACAAAAGTATAAAAAATTACAAAATTTGTTATAAAAACCTTAAAAAGAATAACTTAACGACAACTATTGTTAAATGAAAAGTTGTTGTTAAACTAGATTAACATTACATTGTGAGAGTTGAGAGCGAAAGTTTATTAAGAGAGAAACTTTAAATTACGATTTTTATAGTGGATTGTATTGCAAATGTAGATTAAAGTTTGAACCACGTTATTTTTAGTATGATTATTTATTATTCTCAACTTTAATTGTACCGATTATGTTTGTGAATTCTATGTTATCAAATTATTGTTTGTGTGTATACGTCTCCATAGTGACTTTGATTTGTGTTATTCCACAATACTTCACATACAAGTGTATGATTTATGATTACATATCTCTCTCTTTATAACTTAGTTTCCTAAAAGATTAACTAATATTCTAGCACTTGATGCTTTTAGCACTTTATCACTTGAGTGTATTACATTGATGATATTTCTTAAAACTTTTCTTCTTCTTACTCTCGTCAACGCTCTTGCATGGTTGTGTTTTTCTGATGTATGTGTAGAATGATTGTTAAATGATGTATGTTTTGTTAGCATTGTTGCTAATGTATGATTTGATGAACTCAACACTGGACTGAAAAGGGCGTGTGATCAATGAAGTCAACACTAGACCGAGAAGGGCATGTGTCGAGGAAGCCTTTGCTGAAACAAGAATGTTTTTAGAGCCTTTCGTTAAAGTCAACACTAAACCAAGTTGGTATGTTTAATGAAGTCTTTATAGAATAGAGAAGGCTTTTGGATTGTTGAAGAAAAATTAGACTGAGAATGAAGTTCGTTGAAGTTATATTGGTCCTTATGAAGACATTTGTTTTGGTCGTCAAAACTTCACCTAAGATAACCCCATATTAAAGAAAGGGTAACCTATGTAGTTTTGGGCTCTCAATCAATAATGTCTTCGGTCACCAAAACTTTACCTAAGGTAACCCCGTATTAAACAAGAGATAACCTTTGTGGTTTCAGCTCTCGGTTTTACAAGCCATACAAAAGCAACTCTTGTATCCAATGCAGATCATATATCAGAAATGTCTTACTCATCCAATGCGGCCTGAGAAGTTAATACTGTCTAAGAGGTCATTATGGCCTACGTTGTCAACACGACTATGCAGGCTTAGTGATACGGTTTCGGTATTCGAAGATGCATCAGATATGGCTACACGTCTCGAGATGCGGCCACATGGAGATGCAACCACATGTAGATGTTGTCACAACATACAGTGGGTTTTTGCACTGGTTTGAATATCTCTGTAGGGTTCAGAGGTGTGTTTCTACTATGGGGTGCAATGGGTTTTTGTGAGGAGCAAGTATATTGAACTGTTCTTGGTTGAACTGTGTTCTTTAATGAATTTCTTTGTTTGAGAGGCAAAGAGACTGGACGTAACTCTTGAGAAAATGTGAACTAATATAAATCTTGGTGTTCTTGCTATCTCTCTTTCCTTTATCTTGCATGCTCTTATCTTTACATATTATTGTTTCTGCATGCATGGTGTAATTGTTTGATTCTGCATTTTGGTTCATTGCTTTTGTGTTGGGCACCAAATTCACGTAATTGATTAGGTTAATAAAGAACTTTCATTCTTTACGTAAATTCTTTCCAAAAGTTTACAATCGTTTTCATGTTTATGGAGTCAACACTTGTTAGAATTTTTCTTAAAGGGTTATTGCTTTATTTTTACATCCTCTTATTGTTGTATGAGTTGATTAAGTTGATTAAGACACACTCTTTTATCTTTAGTATTTACTTTGTGTCACTCATAATACCAAAAGGAGTTTTCACAAATTTATATTTAGTACTTATGTTAGTATCTTGATGAGATAGTCATTGAGGTCAATTGTAGGAAGTTAAATATTATGACATCCTACGTATGTATCCAGGACAAAGCAATTTCTCAAATTTTGTTTATTATATTTAACTTAAGTCATTTGACAATTGATACAACATAGGATAGGGTTATTGATATGTGGTATATAAGGTTCTTCTCACCTTGGTTTTCCTAAAAAAAAGTGTCTACTTTTAATAGCTTAGCATTGATGCTTAATCAAGCTAAAGATACTCTTGAACATTTTTTTTTTCTTCTTACTTCTTTATCTTACATGCTTTTAATGCTACATGATGAAAGTTTGTACCAACACATTTTTCTTAACTTCCATTCTTCTTCACTTCAAAGACATATTTTTGTGCCAAGAGAACAGGCTTTTTATGGTCATGAAAAATAGTTGTTTATAAATGATACAATTTTCTAACACTTCTTGTTACTTTTCTACCATTTCGATATACTTTTAGAAGACTTCAATTAATCTTTTATAATGTCCATCTTCTTGGCTACAGAGTTCATTTAATATGGTCTTATATACTATTGCTTTTTTATATTAATTGTAATTTATATATTAAAACAAAGTTGATAATGATTAATAATTTAAACATTTGGTTTAAATTTAATGTACTCTAAATTAATGAATTAAACACAGTAAAAAATATTTTACTTATTGTCATCAAAACTTGAATATCAAACAACACTACTTAAAAAGTTATAGAAACATTTTCAATGATTCAAGTTTAAAAAAAAAATACATATGAAACTTAAATAGAACAAGTTCTAAATAAACTTAGTCATACTTTAAAGAGTTAACGAGTTAATAACAGTTCATTGACTAAAGAAATATTTTAGAATTAAAATTTACTGGATATTAGTAAAATATATAAGAGTTTCGCTTTAAAGAATAAAATAATTATTATTTGTTGTAATTGGTATCAAGATAATTGATTATATGCTAATTTTTGGAAGTTAAAATTAGTGTTCTTATGTAATTACATAATCGAATTAATTAACTATATAATGTAATCTCGAATTTCATGGAAATATGCTCTATAGATAAAGTAATAGGTTACACAGAATTCATAAGCAGTCACATTTAAAAATAACCTATATAATATAGGTGAAATGAATATATATATATATATATATATATATATATATATATATATAGGATTACATTTTAATAAAAATCCATTACACAAGAAAAAAAATGTAACGAATTAAAATTCATGTGTTATTTATTGTAATAAATTATAAATGGGTAATTAATAAGGTAAAAAATGAAAATAATCAAAATTCATATGCTAACTATATAAGTCATGAATAGCAAGAGTAAGTAACAAATTACATAATCTATGTTTGGGAATGAAAAAAAAAAAAAACATATTTGCAAATTAATTAGTAAAACACTATAGTTTTATGTGATAGAGCACACACAAATGATTTGTTTGTTTTCATCTTTAGGTATAGTTTTGACGTTATTTCGCAAGTATTTAGCATAAGAAAAGGATAACCCTCAATTGTATAGCATTTTGTATTATTAGGTAATAATGTTTTAAATCTGAAAAGATTTTACCCTTTAAAATCCCTGTTGTAAAAATTTTGAATAAATTTCTTTTTGGAAACTCTAACTAAAATACATCCAAACATGTGAGGTTTTTTTTTTTTTTTTTTTTTTTTTTTTTTTTTTTTTTTTTTTTTTTTTTTTTTTTTTTTTTTTTTTTTTTTCTTTTCGAGAAGAACATATTTCACATTGCTTTCTATTATGTTCTTTATATATAAGGTTTTTTTATATTGTAAAAGCAATTATGTGATGTTTTAATTTACTTTCTATTATTATTTTTAAATCTTTACAACTTTTTACTTCAATGCAAGATACTTATAAGATTCACATTTAAATAATTTTTTTAATTGATTATTGAAAAAGAGTTTTAAGGATAAAATCATATTTTTTTATTCATTGTATTTTAATAGCAAATTTTTATAAGATTTAGATATTAAATTTGTTTCTCTAACTATGATCTAAATTATTTTTAGAATGGAAGTACTTACAAATTATTTTTTAATTAGCAACAAAACTATATCTAACAAAAGATGAAATATATAATTTTAGTCTTTGTTATTCCATAATAGGGAAAAAAATTTACATTTGTTTGATTGAACACCAAATCAAATCACTCCTCTGCACAACAAAATGTATAACAATCCAGAGAATAATAAAGGAAAAGAAACAAAAACACTCTTGGACAATGAATTAAACTCTTGTCTTTCATCTTCTATAATGGTCTCTAATTTGACAAAACTGGAACTGGATCGTCTTTGATTATGAGACTTTAAAACGAATGGTGCAACTTCATTCACATAGCACATGGATTTTGGCTTTCTCATCATCATTTTAGATTATGAGATTCAAGTAAGAACAATTTAGATAATGTTATATTGAAGAAGGTATTCAAATGATATTGAAGAGAGAAGTTAATGAATTGAAGATGATAGAGAATTAAGAAACTTGAAATATATAGTCGAGGGCGCTAGCTGTAAAGAATCTAAATATAATTTTGGACTAAAAATGGAAAATACTATTGCAGATCCAATCATGATAAAATTTATTTGTAGAAAAAGTTAGCTTTAATATTCCTTCCATGAGAACTATATTTTCGGTGACATGTGTTAAAATAAGACTCTTATGACATGAGAGTCTTAAGAAAATATTTTTGAAGTGATATTTTAATGAAAAATGAAATTGTCACACTTATATATTGTAAATTGATTTTATTTCTAGTCTATATGATATTTTTTACATAAGGATGTGTGTCCAATTCTTATCATTTTACTCATATTATGGGTAAAATCAAGATAAAAATACAGAATTAGAAATATTCGAGTGTTTATTTCTATTATTGGTAGCATTGTAACTTATTCTTTCACCCAACCTATAAGTCCTCTAAAGCATTTAGAGACTTGGATTCATAACTTTATATATTAGGAAGACATTAAAAAAATGTCTGGCTTCGATTAAGAGGAGTTGGACTTGTAGTCCTGAAGATGAAGGTAATCTTGGAATCTTAAATCAGAAAGAAGAAAATCAAGCGTATTTGAACTTGATTGGAATTTTATCTAAACAACTTTTAATAGGTTGAAAGCATGAGTAAGGTTCATCACTTCCAAAAAAACCATATTCTTGTTAGGAATACTTCTTCTTTTATGTGACATGGTATCAAAAGTTGGCCTATATTTAGTAAAGATCATTGTAGATGGAAGTTGGACAATGGACAATGTGAGGATATTTCCTTATTATAGATAGTTAAATTTCTAGAGGAAATTGCTTATCTTTTGAAGGCAAAGGTAAAGGATGTTTGAAATGACCAATTTACAAGTAAATTTATATTATATATAAGTGGGGATAATTCTAACCTTACAAGTCGATTTTGTAAAGAAAAGTTAGATTTAAACTGGAAAATGAGTAATATGTGAATAAGTATGCAACACGTATATCAAAACACGATCAATGATCACTTTCTTAGATTTGATTTGGTGGGCTTCCATAGAAAAAATAACTATGTCTAGAAATAAGTGTGTGTGGCTATTATATTGTGATTATATAAACACTATCATTTATAGGAGTAGTAAATATGATGGTGTGAAGGTTTTCACCCTTGTTAATATTCAAACGTGGGTACGGATAACATGGAAGTATAAAGATGTAAATTTTTACTATGGCGTCTAAAAAAACTATTGATTGAGCACAAGTAAGCCTTTAAGAGGAAATTATTGAAAATTATAAATGCAAATATGAGTAGTGGATTGAGAAATAAGTTGAAATTTTCCTACCATACAATATTTTCTGCACATAATGAAAATTTAAGTCATATAATCAAATAGCAGGAACCTAAGTGAAACATTGAAAAGGTAGCAGGAATTGTCTTATTTGTGGAATGATGATAAAAGATGTGTGTATTTTTCTAATTAAGAAATACATATGCTACATGAGGGTATACTATGAAATGGTATGCAGATTTTAGGAAAAGGATATAGGAATATTAGTAGATCAATGAACCACTCATCATAATTTGAGAGCATCGAGTTACAACTCACAAAGAGAAGAAGTATAAGCATGACGAAGAGGAAGATACACTCACAAGAAACAATTCTCTATTACTGCTCCATGGCCTTTTGCATCCCAAACTCAAGATCAATATTCAATTTTAAAATAAGTTGCTTTGGAGGAAGAAAATTCTAGACCATAGACAGGACACAACAACAGAGAATAGCCAAAATTTATGAATGTAAAAATGTTAAAGGACTTGGTAAGGTAGATGTCATACTACAAAAAGACATCTAGTTTAAAGCTATAGAACAGGAAAAGAAAAGTATCTCTTTGCAATAACATGAAGATACATGCATGAAGTAAACAGGGGAAGGAGGAATTATTGCTCTAAATATACAAGTAAAGAAATGCAAATATATGAAAAATTGTATAACAACAGAAATGTATAAGTATATCTCAACTATTTTGAGAGTGGTATCATGTACTACAATATGAGACAGATGTTATTTATATTTATAATAGTGTATATCAGTTTAATAGCTTCTGTGCCTTATGAGTCATGTTTGGTAACCATTTCACATATGTATGGAATAAGCCTTTTCCTAGAAAAAATGTATTGGTTTCTTTTGTTCAACCCATGCTGAAATCTCTTATATAAGTTTGTTTTTGTGTAAAGATTGATGTTTATTTTCTATTAATTTATTCTTTATTACTTATAAAAAAACTCAATATTAAACAATAAACTTAGTATATACTCAACTTTTTACCTGTAATGAAAAGGTTTGTAATTCTATATTAAACATAATATAAAAGCATTGAATAATTTCATTGGAAGATTTCATAATGACTCATCCTAGGAGTTAAATTTGTTTTAAAATATTCAAATTCGTATGAAATCAACAAGGTTTCAACTTACCCTATGTTTGACTAAGGGAAGACCTAAAAGCATGATGGATTTTACTAGGAATAACATCCACAAGAATCGGACATTGATTTTAATACAAAAGACAAATAGTAAAAGGGAAGAAACAAAAGACAAATATCAAAACCCAAAGATAGTGGTTCTTGTGACAAATTAAAGAGATAGTTGAGGGGAAACTTCAACAACTACACCCCATTGATGAATCAAACTCAAATCTGCTTGAGATCTACTTAACTAAATTTGCACGAGTTTACTATCAACCACCTTTACGGGAAAAATGACAGAAATATGAAGAAATGTATACACAAATCTGCTTTTTATGATGATTATGGTCGCAATACCCGTAAGATTCATCTAGAAATGTATTTGGAGAGCTCATAACAGAGAAAAATGGGTTGATAAATACATACACACATACCAAAAAGGGTGAGATGATATGAAGGACTTGCGTGAAAGGCAAAAAAACAAAAAAAAAAGAAAATACAAAAAGATAGAAGTTATTTCACATTATCTGACATGCAAAATTAATGTTTTCAAGCCCGTGCAAGTGATATGATCACATCACTCTTTTCTTCTTTACGCCTGCACATTTTCTTCTTTTACACACGTTATTAAACTCTTCCTCTATTCCATTCACACAAGTATTCTTCTTCATCTCACCTTTCTGGTTCTTATTCTCCTTTTCCTCACTTGATTTATTTTCCATTCTTTTTTATTCTACTAAATTTTTGTCATATTCTCTCTCCTAAAGTGCAACATGGACCTAGGTAGAGATAATTAATCTATAATAAGCAAAGAGAGAACATGTTAGATGATCTACAATTCCATTAGGGATTATCTATGAGGTTTTCTTAAGTATACGAATTGTCTGTCATTGTGAACCTTGAGGTGAACAATAGTAGCACCAAATTTCTTTATTGAAGAACATAGTAATAAAGTTCTAGACCATCCAAAGAGAAATCCACAATCCAAAATTTTAATTAGTATATTGAAAATAAACTCTGATTTGTACAAAAGGAATCGCAAATTCTGGACCGCATGGAATGGAGAAAATACAGCCAATGGCATTGTGAGGTTGCTAGTTCCTTAAATTTGCTACCAACATACATCTTCCAAGAAAATCAAGTTTTACCAGCGAAATTAACATTATAAATTCTGCTGCAAATCATCAGCAGTCAGCAACAGAATAGATGAACATGATGGGTCCAACTTCTAAACTTACAGGGATATTAGCTTAAAATACTAGTAGACCAAGAATTATGATTTGGGCTTTTTTGGGTTATCCGAGCTTGATGTCTCAGCTTTCCTCTTAATTCCAAGAAAATGCTCTACCTGAAACGATTAAAAAAAATATTAACATAAACATCCGAAAAATATACCATAAAAGCTTAAACACGCCCTGAATTATACCTTTCGATCACCAAGCATAGGTGTCAAGCCACCAGGAAGATCCTTCTCAACAGTTGCAAAACCACTTTTTGGGTCGCTAGTTTGTCTGCCAATAAAAAACCAAACAGTCACATACATTGGTATATCAACTAAGCAAAACAAGGAAATAAGAGAAGATAGAAGAAACTATACAGAACCATGCTTGCTATGTTTACATAATTCCTTTGATATTTTCCAAGACTTGCGCAATTCAGTACAAGACCTTTAATTTATACTGCCATAATATCATAGGGAAAATAATAAAAATAGGTTTCGTTATGCAACTCCTAAAACAATACACTGTTCCAACTTCCACATCAGTAATCTGGATAACACTACAAAATGGCAAACCCCAAGATTGCTAAGAAGGATCACAAAGCAGCTGACATACTAGACAGTGAATATGTGATCTAGGCCACAATCTGCATCCCGTAACACTCCTAGTGGGCCAAACCAAAGCAGTTTGACATTAACTCTAGTTACTTCTTAGCATGCCAAAATCACCTTTTGCGACCAACAATTTCTGTAAATTTTAAAATGGGTTCTGAAAGCTGGTAAGAGGAAGAACTGGATTTTTTTTGGCCAAAAATGAGATGAAAATGAAATGGACTGGCAATCCCATCATAAAAACTGGAAAATACAAGGAATAGATTATAACGATTGAAGAACTAAGTACAATACAAAGCCTGCCCTCTATTCTAGATAAACAATCAAACATACAGATCACAAAATGTAGACACCAACTGTAAACATATGGACCTGCACCAACTGATTTTGAAAACCTTTTATGTTAAGGATCAGGGTCTTTACACCAAAATGTAGACATGAATGAAAAGAGAGTATAGTGCTTTCAGATGAGGGAAAGGAAATTATCCTAGTTTCAGATGCATGTCTCTCGTTGCAACAATGACTTTAACTGTAAATCACAAAACGATACATGCTCCAAGTTTCTCATTTCATTTCATACACAGATTTTAAATTAAAACTTCAGGAATTGTTAGTTTGCATAAAATTAAAAACATACCCTGGTTTAACATGACCACTAAGAACAAGATAGGGGGTCTGCAAACGGGCTTGAGCTTCCCTCATTCTCTCCACTGACAGTGATGGTGTATCTGAACTCTTCATTTGCTTCATCTTCAATTCTTCTTGATATTGCTTCATACGCTTCTCTTGCTTCATTTTTCCAGGACCTTTACCGTGGAACTTATGAGAAATCATTCGAAAGGCTTCCTTAGGAGTCAACTGGAATCAACAAAGGAATAAGTCAATGAAAGATGAGTGATGTTCCACTACAATTTGAAAACTGAAACTTGGAAAGAACTTACAGCTGTTTAATAAATGCATTTGTGATGGTAGCAATTTCAAGGTTTAGTGTCATTTTTATTATAATCACTAAGCACCCAAACCCATACACATTGTCCTCATCCATGGTATTAAATTAATTTAGAAAAATAGTTGCTTATTTTTCATAAGCTCTCATGAAGCCTGCAAAAATTAGATATTATTTGAAGAAACTAGAAGATACTTAAAGTGAAAGGTTTACACGTGAAAATGAATTTGCATTACTCATTGAAGTACATATACATGTACTTACATAGAGCCAGTAATGCTCTCATGTAACTAACTGATAGTTCAGCATAACTGAGTGCAGTTAGCCAATTAGTTAGTTACAAAAGATGATAAAGTGATAACCGCTGAAAAATATTCTATATACTATCACTCCCTCCTCAAGCTAATGATCTGATCTGAAATATGGAGCAACTTTGACATTGTCAAGTATTACATAGAAGACGGGCTGTTAGAATGCCTGCAGCTTGAACCTGAGAAAATACAAACAACTATCGAACACATGGCAAGTACTTTATCTGATAAAAAAGATATCAAACTACGTGTGCTTGCTAGGTACATGAGTAGAGAACGAATTGAGTCAAGGCAGATATACTTTGATTGTCATAACAAATAGTGGGAATTGAGAAATGAACTTCAACTTGAAGTTCAGACAATTTCCAGAAGTAGCCTTTAAGCCTAACTTAACCTTATAAAGCTTTATTTATAAGGTGAGATTTGCATCCACTTGTATACTATGAATCAACTTTATCTCTAGTTGATGTAAGATCTCTAACATTCCCCCCTCCCCCAAATGTCGAGACTCTCCAACTCATGCATGGGACTAGATATTTATTGGTCGTCCGATAGCGGTCCAATAGCCACACCTCCCTCACACTGAGACTCCCAAACTCATGCATGGGACAAAATACTTTTGTGAGTGGTTCGATAGCGGCCCAATAGGCTCATTAAACCTTGTTAGTATAGGCTCTAAATGGCTCCTCCACCTTTGATTCTAGAAATGCCAACTACATCGCAATCTCTGACGCACACAGAATTACGTTCACACGATTACGTTCATTGGTTCGAGTCGTGGCTTTAACGACTCTCCCTAGTCATATTTCTGAGAAGTTGAAGATAAGAATTTTCTTCTCTAGTGACAGCAAATTAAATCAGTAATCAAGGGTCAATGTCTCCAATATCTCATTGCACCAAAAATCCCTTCAAAGTTCTTAACAGAACAAGATCAAGATACCAATCGTACCAATCCAAAGTATATCTCTTGGAAACAGGATCAACCCCTTCTTGCATGGTTCCAAACTTCTTTCTATAGTTCAATCCTTTCTAGGGTTCTTGGCTGCGTATGAAATTTGGAATAAAACTCATGCATACTTCCATCATTAAAGGCACACTAATGTACGACAATTACAATCTGACTGTGCAATTCCATACTTGATAATTGTCTTGTCCACGAATTTTTACTTCCCATTAGAGCGTTAGTTGATTCTCTTCATTCAATTGGAGAACCTGTTTCACTAAAAAACACCTCAATGCAATTCTAGAAGACTTACCTCAAGAATGCGATCATGTTACTACTCTAATAAAAAGCCGACCTGATGATATTACTATTGAAGAGGTTGAACGTCTTATTCTTTCTCACATAAAAGAAAAGGATAAGTCTGGCAAACTTTCTCCACTTAACAAATAATTCTAGAATATAGATTTGATAAACCCAACTGCTGAATTATGTGAAATTATCTTGATGATCATGAATGTCAACTTTTAGATAAATTGAACTCGCATGTATTCTTGTAACTAAATTATATGAAGTTTTGTATATTTGACTTAATCATTGAGAACTCTCAAACAAAAAGTTGAATTAATGAGATTCAATGTGTATAAAGCATTATCAAGTGGCTGATCTTAAAGTTTGTCTAATTATTTTTTTTCAAGGAAAACATATCAATGCAGTGATCCTGCACAATATGATCTTGGTGCCATTAAAAATTTAAATAAAAGGTAAAGAAAGTGGAAAACTTACAATTCTCCCAAATTCATCAGTCCTTTCAATGCGAATCTCCCTTTTTTTCTGAGTTTCCTTCTCATCATCATCTACAATTCCAACCAATTTACTTTTCTTCTTGTCCATGTTTCT
>Ga0209700_102920_pt1 | contig 33710 bp, 17 predicted proteins | sample SiratroredBW_FD_187528 | JGI IMG/M metagenome (GOLD analysis project Ga0209700, IMG submission 187528) | Root nodule microbial communities of legume samples collected from California, USA - Siratro red BW (SPAdes) (version 2) | ecosystem: Host-associated > Plants > Roots > Nodule | place: USA...
TTTGGGCATTTTCATAAAAAAAAAAAAAAAAAAACTTAGAAACTAGAAGGGCAAAATTATAATTTTAGTAGAAAGGAAATTAACTTTTACGTAAGATGTAACTAAATCACCTGTAGTAAATAGATTTTCGGATATTTGGTTATAAAAACGATGTTGACAATCTTGAGACTTACTTTGAAGATTTACTATTAAATTTTTAGTTTACTTTATTTTTGTCGTGGACAATGGTTGATTACTAGTAAATTATGGTTGATTATCAGTGGATGTATTCATCATATGACCTATGATAAAGTATGTTTGTGAATATGAATGAAACATATTACTCAAAGATCAAAATTGAAAATAGAGACTATATTGAGGTTTAAAAGCTTAGGTAATATTGTCATTAACACTGACTTAGGAACAATAACTATCTCATATGTTTTGTATGTCCTCAGATTGATCAAAATTTGTTAAGCGTCGGACAACTTTTAGAAAAAGGCTATGCTGTTGTGTTCAGAGATAAAACTTGTGAAGTCTTATATACAATTGACATTAAATTGATGTCAATAAAGATGAAAGGCAAAAACTTTTCGACAAACATGCAAACAGACTTAGCCTACTCCTTTAGGGCTGAGTTGGGACAGATTTGGCACAAAAGGTTAGGACATTTTCATTACTCTGGGCTTAATTTTATGCATACAAATGAGTTAGTGCAGAACCAACCTTTTGTTAAAATTAAAGACGAAATATGTGGAGTATGTCAATTCGACAAGTAGTCTAGAAAGCCTTTTCCTCATAAAAAGGACTAGAAAGCAGAAACAATGTTGCAACTCATTCATAATGATGTCTGTGGACCAATGAAGACTGAATCATTCAATGGAAGCAACTTTGATCTTGTCAAGCAATTCAAAGATCAGATGCTGAAAATCTTTGAGTTGATAGATTTGGGAGAAATGTCTTATTTTTTAGGAATGGAGACACGTCAAACCACAGAAGGTATCTTCATTAGATAGTAGAAATATGCAAGAAGAGTATTGAAGAAATTTGGTATGGATGACTGCAAAATGATGAGCACTCCACTGATGCAGAATGAAAAACTTTGCAAGGATGATAGTGCAAATAAAGTCAATGAACAACTCTACATAAGCTTAATAGGTTGCTTGATGTCCCTCACCGCAATAAGACCTGATATCTTGTACGTAGTAAGTTTATTATCTAGATTTATGCATTGTGCAAGTTAACTACACTTCAAATCGGTGAAAAGAGTGCTGAGATACGTCATAGGAATAACAAATTTTGGAGTCATGTTCAGGAAATCAGAAGAAGTAATTCTGATAGATTTTCTGACAATGACTGGACAGGTTCTTGTGATGATATGAAAAGTACTTCAGGTTATCTATTTAGTCTTGGTTCTGGTTATTTCTCTTGGAATTCAAAAAAGCAAGAAGTAGTGGCTCAATCCACAGCTGAAGTAGAATATATAGCAGTTGTTGCTACTAATCAAGCTTTGTGGATTAGAAAAATATTGGCAAATTTGAAGTTTAATAAGAAGGATGGAACTATTATCAATGTTGATAATCAAGCAGTCATTGAAATTTCCAACAATCCTGTGTTTCACATTTCTAGATGAAATACTATTTCCTGAGAGAAGTTCAATTTAGTAAGGAAGTTGTCTTAGTTCATTGTAAGACTGAAGATCAATTAACTAATATTTTAACTAAAGCTCTTCCAAAAGGTAAATTTGAAGACTTAAGACAAAAGATTGGAGTTTGCAGTTGTAAAATCAAGGAGGAGTGTTAGATATTTATTTTTGAATCTGCTCATTGATATGTTTCAATTTTTGAATATGTCTAATTAGAATAATTGTTCCTAATTGTTTCCTAGACGTTAGGATAAAGTATTTCAGTTTTTGATAACTGTTCCAAAACTTTAAGGAGATTAATTTTAGGCGGTTATTTTTCCTTTCTGTAAGTATTATTAATGTAAGTTGTTCATGGCTCAGAGAAATAAGAAGAAATAACAATATAATTTTTCTTCATACATCTTCGTTTTAATTTTGTTCATTTTTATTATTTTATATCCTCCTATAAAAGCAACATTTCTCAATTTTAATGTTTTCTATGACAGAAAGATGATCTCAAGATGGTGGAGTCATATTTAAGAAGCAACAAACAAGTATCTTGTATTGGTCTTTGGGGATGACCAATGGGTGTTGTTACTAGGTATTACTTCTTCCAGTCAACTTCTTTGATTTTTGGTACAGTAGTTATTTATTTTTATGTACTTATATTACATTTTAATTACACATAAATCAACAAAAGGATTTTCAAGAAAATCTAAGCTTAAGAATTAAATGTAGGTTTTTAACAGTTAGCAAGGTAATTATAAGCCTCATATATTAGAATGTTTATCGTAATTTATGCTTTGGTGTGGTGTAGCCTTCTTTATGGAGCTGAAGACACTTCTGCTGCTGGGATTGTGTTGAATAGTGTCTTTTCAAACCTGTATGGTCTCATGATGGAACTTGCTGATGACTCTGTCTGTTTGTCTGTTCCCCACCACCCTTCTTTGAGTCACACTAGCTTTGATTCTGACATGGTTATCTCTTATTTTCTGTGTTTTTCTTAGTTCTTATCTTCTCTTGTCTAACTTTTCTTATTTGAATATTTTATTTTGAATTATGTTTAATGTTGATGCTTATTCTTGTTTTTGATCAATGGGGGAGTTTAGATTTTGCATTGCTTCTACTGTTTTTGGACCTGTCTTTTTCTGTTTAGTATCAAGTTTTTTCTTTCTCAAAACCCAGAACTCAGAATTTCTCAAGTTTTTGATATACTATCAGGCTTTCCTTATCACAAGCACTACAAGTATGATTAGAGTGTGATTTAGGATTTGCTTATTGATACTATCCTTATTTTTGAGAAACATATGCTTTAGATAGTACGTAGAGTTGTGAAAACCTTTATGGTGTCACTCGGTGGTTTGGAGACTAAATCACATAGCATTGTGTAAGCTTTGTCGTGCATCAAAAAGCCTAGAAAAATGTATTATGTAATATATTAAACCTGTTAGTAGAATGTATTATGACTCAGCGTAAGGGTAATTTAATCGACAAACATAGGAACAAGATGACGGAAGACATACTCATACTCTCATGGTCCAATTTCAAGTAACTCGGCTATAGTCATAAAAACAATGGAGTGTTTAATTAATAGGCCATGAAAGATGGAAATTGTTTTAGATTACCAATTTTTGGGAAGCTAGTACCAATCATGCATATAAGCTAGTAGACAAAATTCACAAGTGAATATATAGAAAAATTATAGTCTATGAGGTAAAAAAAAAAATACAAGATGAATTGATTTAGTGTTGGTTAATTAAGAAAAGTTGAAAAGTAATTCTTAGGTAGAAAAAAAAAAGCACTATGTGGTAAAAGAATAACCAACAAGCTTTGTTAAACAAGTATCTCAAGTAGCAAAATCCTCATAGTCTTATTTAATTTTCTGCACATTCCTCTAATTGAACCTGCAAGCTTATTAGACATACTTAGGCTATCCTAAATCAATGTTGGTATGACTTATTGTTGATTATTACAAAAAGGAGCAATGGAGAGTTGGTCTTAAACTGCACAACTATCCTCAAATTAGGACTACACTAGTAGAAAAACCACATTTTACAACGATTCTGGAGGACATACAACGTCAGTTTTGAAACTGCCGTAGATTCAACCGTCATAGAAAATATTTGACATACTATGGTGGTTCTAAAACCGCCATAGTACATATGAGATACCACTGCGGTTCCTTGAAAACTGTTGTAAGAAATCTGTCAAAAGTGTCTAAAAAAATTTCAGGCAGGACCTATTAAGGCGGTTGTTTAGTGGGAACCGCCGTAAAAGACCTATTACAGCGGTTCCACTAAACAACTGCCTTAATAGGTGTATTTTTAAAAAAAAAAAAAACAGCAGCGAATAGCTGCTGCCTAGAACCTGCATGTACTCAAAGCCCCAATTCCCAGGCAGATTACATAATTAATCCCAAAATTATACATTATACAAAGAATACAAGAAAATAATTTACATTTACAAGTCACAAAAATATATATTATATCAAGCATACAAGAAATGAATATCTACAAGTCGTACATTATACATTATGTTACACTACAAGACACTATGAGTATTTACTTCTCATTGAAATGAAGTATACATAGACTAGTCCAAACAGTCCACGCATTTCAAAAATACAAAAAACATACCTCTTGTAGACTAAGGCGACGTGTAGGAAGAAGTTAAATGCAAAAAACACAAATCAACCAAAACGCAACTTACCAAACCCAAAAAATGAAACCATAATCACAGTATAATTCAACCGAAAATCAAGAGTAAAACGAAAACCAAACGCGAAGAGGCCAAAATAAACACTACAAAACGCAAACAACAACTCCCAACAAAATGGAACCAACGACATTGACAAAAATGAAGAGTAAAACAAAAAGGCAAACAAAAGGAAAGTGCAAACGGTACCAAAGTAAGAACGAACGTTACTGACCAATTGCAAGAAGTGAATCTTAGTTTGGGAGCGAAATTGGACAAGGATGGACGACGACAACGGCAACGGTGCAAGAGAGGAGCAAGAGCAACGACGCGAGAGAGGAAGAAGACGAAAGCGTAAAAGAAAAATGAGCGAATACAGTGTTAAAATAGGGGTTTAGGGTTTTAAAGGGGCTACTAGGGCGGTTCTGGGAGACAACCACCGTCGCAACCCCTTTTATTTAAAAAAATTGAAAATTAGGTTCCCTTATTTTGAAAAAAAATGTGTTTAGGGTTCTGAAGGAGCTACTAAGGTGGTTTTGGGAGCCAATCGCCGTAGTAGGTGGGCTACTAAGGCGGTTTTGGGAGCCAACCACTATAGTAGGTGGGCTACTAAAGCGGTTCTGGGAGCCAACTGCTATCGTAGCCTCTTTTGTTTAAGAAAATTTGAAAATTAGTTTCCCTTCTTTTTAAGAAAATGAATTACAAGCAAAGAGGAAGTGAGTTTTATTGTGAAAAATCCTATCAGCAGATTCCTCATTCACTTAGCAGATTTAAACCCAATTGTGAAATTCATCTAACAAATTTGTAGATATTGAGTTAATAAATGCTTTTGAATTAGGTTTTGAGGTCTTAATGAAGGTTATAGCTTTTAATGTTAGTCTTACAATCGTCTTGGAATAACCTAAAAAGGTCACTAAGTTTTGAGTGTTTTAGTGAGTAAAGGTCAAATTATCAATGTTACTTGAAATTGTTTCAATTTTTAAACTTTAAAACCAAGAGTAATGCGTTCTTAGAATTGAATTTTTGGTAATAGAGTAGCTTACTCTCTTAGTTTTCTTATTAGTCATATTTGATCTTGTTTGAATGATTGGGAACCAAATATGAATTATTATACTTAACCATTTTTGCAAAATAATTTACATTGAGTTGTTTTCGAATTTTGATACAATGCAGTAAATTACGATTGAAAGGATACATGTATATATGGATATGTATATATGGATGTGTGTATGAAGTGTAATGTTACAAATCTATGGTGATAAGTTAACCCTCACTTATTATGCATAAGTAAAGAAAACTATAGTATTAGAAAAATCATCTTGCTTAATTGATAGTTTAAGTGACATAGGCTAAGATATCAAGTGGTAAGAAATTGAGGAAAAATTCTGGAACACCATTATGTGTGTAGATGTGCAACTTAGGTTGTAATGATGTAAATCTCAGATTGGATGAGATGTTAATCTTTGATAGGACATGCCTAATATTAAATTTCTTTTAATTATTAAATCTAATATTACTCTTTATGTGGATATTAGTGTTATATAATTTCTTGTAAAAGTAGGTATTGATGAAAACTCTAGATAGTAATAAGGTGACACACACACACATATGATTAGACGGTTCAAAGTCTCTTTAGATAATCTAATCATGTAATAAAGTTTTGATGATAACAATACTCCAAGTATTTGTTTGTATTTGATTATCATATGTGTCTGTTACAGTAATATTTACCGATCTCTAAGCACGATGAGTATGTACAGATGAATTGCAAACCCAGATAAGTGTTTATTTACTATTATTTTATTATATTAAGTTTTTTATAATTAAAAGAAGAGGAAAGTTAAAAATAAATAAATATAAAAATAGTAAATGTTTTAAATGTATTTTGAAATCTGTTTTTAGTTTTATTTTGAGATCAAATCATTCTCTGCACCTTGGTCCATGATTTTATCAAGTTTTCTTATAATAAAATTAATTTGATTCAGTGTATTTTATTTACCTACATGTATTTGTAGAAACTTTTTGAAATTAAGATTGAATTGTTATATTGTTATAGCTAAATACAGAAATAATTCAAAATGATTTTGTCGCACCTAATTTTGATTTGATTTGCTTCTAATTTTCTAAAATAATGAAAATCAGATTTTATAACATGTGCTTTAATGTTCAAATTTGTTTATAATAGAAATTATTCAAATTATTATGAAATATGTAAACGTGATTAATTATTTCAAATCAAATATATCTTGTGTTGTTTAAATTGTTTCTATATGCAAATAAAAGTCAGTTTTAATGCAGAATCAAGAATAGGAGTTGTTCTTCCAACAGCTAGTTTCAATATTAGATGATTAAGATTTACCTTTCAAGCATCCAACGACTAGGTTCTACAAAGCTACACATAAAGGAACAATTTCAAGTTAAAGAACACAATAGGCAAAAGGAGAAATACATTGTGCAATACATTGAAAAATTAGAGTATCTATTGAGTGTTTATTGTCAATCTGCTATTGAGAGCATATAGAATTTTGGGTTGTGTAAATCCATTGTGTAATGATTCATCATTGTGAAGTAAACCCTTGTGAGATTTCATTGATCTCCTTTTGAGAGTGGTTCTTTTAGTTTTGAGTGGTCTTGACAATTGAGATTGGTATAACTTGAAGAGGATTGTGTGTTCGTTATAACCTAAGGAGGTTTGTGTACTCGGATAATTTGGAGAGGTTTGTGTACTTGTTGATACCTAGAGAGGTTTGTGACTCGTTGTAAATTGGACAGGTTTATACTCGTTGTAACCATTTGCTGAATAGTGAAACCTCTTGAACAGTTTGTTCAAGGGAGAACTGGACGTAGCCCAAAAGATTAGGGTGAACTAGTATAGAACTGTTTCATTTGTGCTTATGTATTCTTTCCTTGATGATATTGCTTGGTGATTTTGTTTGTAGCGAATTGAGTTCAACTCCATTCAACCCCCTTCTAAAGACAAATGTTCCTACAATTGGTATCAGAGCTCACCTACAACACTTGAAGCACAATCTTACAAGAACTCAATGGACGGAGACGAACTACACGTGAGTCGACCACCGTTCTTCAAGGGTCAAAATTATAAGCTTTGGAATATGAGGATGATTGACATTATTCAATATAACGATATAAAGTTAATCAGTATTATTAAAAATGGTATACCTACATTGATTGATAATTCAGGAGAACTGATTCCCTTTAAATCTATGATTGATGAGTAAAAACACATTTGTCAAAATAATGCTAAAGCCAAGCACCTTAAATTTAAAGTAACCTTCATATAGAGGAGCCAACAGTGTGAAGACACTTGGCATGTGATCCATGATTTGCAACACAAAATGTGTATCAACTGCCATATGGTGGCAACATGCTTTACACATTCAAGATGTGTTGAAAATCCAAGGCAATCACTCACCTTAGCTTCATTCTAGAAACCCTAAGTCACCTAGGGTTTCAAATGGGCTTGATGGAGGCCCAATTGATACCCTAGATAACCTTGTACCCTAGTTCTACTCCTACTCAAGGCCCATACTACAAATTCTAAAAGAAAAATGTATTGTGGTCTAATACATGACCCAAGGAAAATATCCTACTCTACTATTTACAAAGGAAGATTGGCCCATGATGATAAGAGCTTGACTTTGCTAGGCTCAGCTAAGTCTCACACTCTTCTTGGATATATTTGGCCATTTCTTTGATAGTTAGTCCCTTCTTGAGGGGTCTTCCATCACCCCTTCCCTCTTCAAGAGGATTTGTCCTTAACTTTATTGTATACTTCTTTGTCTGAACCACAAAAGGACGTAAATAAAAAACATTAAATGTAGTGTGGACTTTGTATTCCTCTGGCAAATCTATATTTTGTTATCATTTATACACTATAGGGCTTGAAAAGGATCATTTCCCTCAGCATTGAGTTTGGACTTCCTTTATGTAGGAAACCTATTTGTTTTTAACCAAAGCCAAACTATTGGAATACATCCCAGCCACCTAAGATACAAAATAAAGAAGTCACTAAGCCAAAGACTGGATCAAGAGCTTAACAATAGATTGGGCCTAATTGAGCTTGTTTGGGCCTCTAAATAAACTTCTGGGCTCAAAGTTAACTTTGAAAAAGATCACTCTAAAAATATTAGAGCATCAAGATTACATGACCTCTAATTGCATAAATCTTTAAGAATAATTTAAAATATTTTGGGCCTTTTATTTTGGATCTAGGGTTGTAGAGACAAAACCCTAAACGTAGGAGAAGGAAAGCTTACGCATAGGTACAAAATCCTAACTTGTCATCCAAGCTAGGGTTAGTGTCTAACTAGGGCTAGGTGGCGTCACATCCCTTACTTTCTTTATTTCTTTGCAATGGCACTCTCCCAATTAAGAGGATCCTCCATTCATACCTTGCCACTTATCGTGCTCTTATTTGAGAGTTTTTTAGAAGCTTTAGCATGCAATATAAGTTCTCACTACATGTAAAAATTAACTTGGAATTAGTAATCATATGCTGCCCATTTTTTACCATTTTACTTGTTTCTAACTTCTCCTTAGGTTAGTATCCTTCTAGACTTAGCTTCGACTTTTGCTAGTGAGTTGACCTCACTTCTCACTCTCACGAATTTCTTATTTCTACATCAATCCATTGAATTTCTCTTGAAGTCCATGAAGAAGGATAGCTAGAAGCTCATGAAGGAAAGACAAAGGATAGAAGGCTCATGAAAGGATTCACAAAAGAGAAGAAAAAATTGTGAAGTCGCTCCCGTTGCCACTAAAGTTGAGCCTGGTGTGAACCTCATTCCAAAAATCTATTTACTGAGAGCCTATGTTAGGGTTTATACACTGAGGAGAAGAGAAGAACAATCAGTTTGGGAGGACATCTTTAAGGTTTTTAGTGTAATCATTTTCTTCTTCTTCCACCCATTGTTCATCTTATATGTTTAGAGTTCTCATATCTATGAAGAACTATTGTTGTTAGGGTTAGATGTAACCTACCAAACTCTCATGTAATCAATATTGTTTTTATATGTCTTTTCCTTTCAATATTAATATTTCAATTATTCGCTCAACGTCTACTGTGTTGATTAATGGCTTGACACTTTGATTATAAAAGTATTGAAAAATATTGTTAGTAATCAGGATCTGAATTGAAATACCTAAACCCTAAAGTCTTAGGTGAGTGAGGCTAGTTAGGAAAACAAGGTAATTGTTTTATGCATTAGAGTAAGGTATGGTGAATTCCAACCCTAGCATTATTTACATCATCGATCCTTAACCTTATTCTGTCATCTTAGATTTGACATAAAATTATGAAAAAATATATATTTAATTTGTTTTGAATAATTTACTTTCTTGCAAAAACCATTTAAACTATGAAATTGTTCTTCGGTCTATTTTTATTATAATTGTAATAATTGTTGTGTATTGCATAACTCCCTTGAGAGAGAATGATATATTTATTACTTGCTATATGAGCAACTAGTGTACTTGCCATTAAACGCAAAAAGTATTAATAGAAGTAGTGGAAAATGTTTAGTGGTAACAGTGCCTTTAAGTGAGTATAAGATGTAGGTATAGACAACAATACGGGATTAGACGATCCATTTAAGTCAGCATGTGCACCTGCGTTACTAGAATTAACACGTAAATCAACAAAATTATCATTACTTTCTGCAATAATATGAACTTTACAAATATCCTCGAGTTGGGTAAAATCATGAACAAGATAAACAATAGCATTAGAAACATCATCTACTATGATTAGGATTGACAAAAGTATAAGCGACAACAACAAGTTCATAATTAGATTCTCAACAACAAAAATGGAGAATCTACACTTTCAAAAAGATATCAAATTTATACATGATTTTAACACACATAGCACATAAGTTAAAAGCACAAGTGCATCAAAGGTTGGTTTTTGAAAACTGTTAAATTGAATTTTTGATATTTGATGTTAAATAGAAATTCTGAAAATTGGGTCTAATTGTTTATGTATGGACCATGAAGGGATCTTCTACACAATTGACATGGAATGTACTCAGTCTTTAGTCTTTGTCTTAGTTCTTAGTCTCGATCATCAATTCTCGGTAGTGAGGCAGGGGAGGTACTTGCAAAGGGTTTTCTGATGCTTAAGTCAATACTCAGTATTTCGGAGCGTGTAAGGATGTGTTTGAAAACGTAATTTCATCCGAAACATTCACACTATTTATAGAGTGTCCGTGTGAGATTGTTTTACCCTTTTGTGGCTTTTTACTTTGTTGTTGTCATATTACAATCATATTTAATAGGTTAATTATAGTGATAATGATGTTTAATCTTACATTATCATCTTAGGTGTCCGACACATTTCAATCGATTATCTTAACGAACACTTGTCATATTTTTGTCGGTCTAGTGTCTAGTACATCTTGACCACATAGCAAATAAATGGTTTGTTGTTATGTTGATCAAGTATATCTCAATCTAATACATTAAATATATAATTATTGATGTTGCAATAACTCTAAACCTATTTATAATGATATTAGTTGATTATTTAGTAGAATTATAAATGAATATGTCATCAAAGAAAAATCAATACAAACTTGGACAGAATGCTGTTAATTGTAAAGCTTGTTATTGTAAAGCTTGTTACTTTAAAGCTTGTTATTGTAAAGCTTGTTATGCATATGGTTAGCAAGTTTATTTGTTTAACCTTAATGTAATTAATTTGACTATGAACTGTAATACTGTTGGTGACATGCCTTATGGCGTTAATATAATAATAAATTTGTTGCTGATAATAATAAAAAAGAAAATAACTTCTCTTTTTCAAACATTTTTTCAAATCGATTTATAGAAAGCAAAATTCAAAAAATATATATATAAGTTTTGTTTCTCAGAAAATTATCAAACTCACAAGAACATAAATATATAAAAAAAATCTTAGAATCAAATTATTTTTATTAAAATTTATTACTTTCTTTTAAATCTGAACTGTTTATATGTCATTTTCATTTTTTTTTTCAAATTAAAAATTTTAAAACTACTAGTCTAAATAAAAAAAGAAACAAAATCCACAATTTTTATTTGTTTGTGTTAAAAATCGAATCCTGAAATCAAATTTTCATCTAAATTACTTCACTCACTTTACTTTGGTATAAGCCAATTATAATATAGTAGAGAAACATAAGCTATGGAAGTGATATCTTACTTACGTAGCTGTATTGAAAGCGATACTCAATAGCAGATTGAAATCTATGCATTCACAATGTCAAAATTATTAATTGAAGATAAGCTTATTGTGTTAGACCTCAAACTACACCCTACCTACTCTTCTATACTAAAACATACACGCAATTTGAGAAAGAAAATGAAGTGGTTTTGTCTAGTGATTATCTACTTAATCTTAGGTTTGTTACAAGAAAAATAAGGCATTGAAAATCAAACTTGAAATTTCATACATAATATTCAAACATTTCACCCCAAGTGGATTACTTAATATCAAGTTGAGGAATACTTTTAATTAGGGAATATTTTTAAATTTAAGCAACTCCTCATTTAATGCTTGATATTATTAGTATATAATTATTTTATGAATTTATTTTTTCACTGTATAATTGCTAAACTTTCTTTCCTCAATAATCAATTCAACCTTCTATTGTCAAGTTATTAAAGATGTTTGAAAATCATAACCTTCAACCTAGGAAGTCCAATTTTTTAAGAAAGAATTATTACATAAAAAAAAAAATCGGTGCAACAAACTTTATTGAGATGCGGTTTTAAATTTAAAACCCATTTATTATATTTAATTAAATCTATCAACCTTATATAAGCTATTATCTAATCATATATTATTATTATTAATTTATTGTTACAATACCCTCATAGAGATCTAATTGTCAAATCACAAAATTACGTGATAGAAAAAAAGGCTTTTGATACAATATAATTTCTCACAAAATATGGTGAAGCCGTTTTACAAGAGATAGAGCCTTATCTATATTTTTCTGTGTCTACATACTTTTTATAGTTGTTAAATATTTATATATTACCAAAACAAGAGTAATTAGTATTAAATAAAAGTTGGAAATTCGGGATAATTATCATTACCATAAAGGTACTAATTCCGCAGGATAATACTTAGTCAAATTAATACTCTAAAATTACTTCAACGTTCTTTTAATAGTAAAATATCTACCTTAAAGCATCATCTAAATAGTATGTGAACTTAAAAGAATTAATTATTTTCTTGAAAACAAAATTACGTTTTTAAACTGTATAAAAAGGTTATAAAAATAATAATTGTTTTTTAATTGTAAATAAGCTATTCTAAAGCAGCACATACCCAAAGGTTTTTACAAAAACATCAGGTTTTGTTAGAAAATAGCTAGGGTTTTGACATTAATTGTGTATATGAATGGAGTTTGTAGATATTTAACATTTTTATTCATTATAAGAATGAAAAATCAAGAGGAAAAGAAAACTTATGTGGACTTTAAGTATTTTGAATGAAAAAACAAGACGATGTTTGTGAAACTATACTAACACACGTTCTTTTATCATTTTTTAACACACTCTTTCGATTATTCACCTAAAGTTTATTGAAATTATAAATTTAGATATTTTTTTTCTTTAAATTTTTAACATTTAAAAAATTTCAATCGATTAGACTGTGTGTAAAGAATATGTTATTAGTTGTCCTATAATTAAATTCGATAGCATAGAAATTTGTGAAGGTAGAAATTAGGTTGCCCTTTAGTTAAGGTAGGGGAAAGTTAAGAAATTTGTATACTTTACAGCAAAAATGGAACTTTGACTTTGTGCCATAAAAATTGCGGCTATATAATACCAATGATATGTACCAATCATTCAACCTTTGAAACCTAACCATAAACTTCAAGTGCATTCAAATTTTGTGTCTCTTTTTTCGTCTCTAATGATATTCTTACATTTGATGTATATCTTACCTAGTTAATGATAACTCTTTAAATCAATAGTCTCTTCTATTGATATGAATTATATGAATAGTTAAATGGGAAAAATCATCATTCCACAGTTTTAAATATAGGTAAAACATATTATATATTGATCCCGTCTAAACTTTTACCTTTTCATAATTAAGTCTATTATATACTACTAATATTAAAATCTAAATATAAAAGAAAACCTAAATATACCTATGATATGCATAGGTACACAAAGAATGATGTATATATGCATAGCTAATAGACATTTAAGAAAAAGTGAACCTCTTTTGATTATAAAAGTGAATTAAAAAGCACATGCAAACTAATTTAATTATTTTTGTTGTCTGTGTTATTGGTTTGTGCTGTTTCATATTAATTGCTTTGGTCTATATTATGATAAATTCGCTCAAGAATTAGTCGCAAAAATTCGTATTCATCACTAAAAATGGCGTCACAAAAATTTAGTTGTAAATTTATAAAAACCATATTTCGTTATTAAGATTACTTTTTGCTGTTGTACAATTTATAAGTTAAAGTTTTTTCCTCTACATAATGATAAGGTAGAACTACCAATCAAGTTATCACATGTAATTTAATTTTTTTTCTGAATTATTTAAGGAAATATTTTTTTTATCAATATAAAAAATAAATTAACATAACATTTCAGAAATGTTTCAATTCGTATACAACACATTTAGTCCAATCTGTATAAAAAAAAAAAAAAAAAAAAATTCTCAGATTTGGTTCAAATAGTTCATCAAAAACTAACATGCTCAAAAGAATGATTAAGCATACTCCTATCAACATTCTAAAAACAGTTCCCAAACCCTTCTTCATCCTTTCTAGAACTGTTGTTTCAATCCCTTTAGTCTAGAAATCTTGTTTTTACAATCTGGAATACTGCTACCCCTACTTAAGGCATAGTGGTTTGGATGCATGGCATTGCTAAATTGCCTCCACCTTTCTCTGTTCTGGTTCAGGATTGTTTATGCTATTCAATTGTTACCTGCATTGTATCGGATAAGAAAGATCTGATTTTTAACGAAGTATATTTAAATTGAAAAAAACTAAGTTATGTGTCGTGATTTTTTTTTTTTTTATTGTAGAACAAGAATACAAATAGCTCAATTATTGAATAAACTCTAACCACTCACTTTTCTCATCTTTAGTTGTTAAATCAAATTCAATCCAAAAAATTCTTGTACAGGTTGGATTGAGTTCCGTGAATTGAGTTAAAATTTTGAATTTATTTTATATATAAAATTTGTAACTTTTAATATCAATCATTTAAATATAACACAATTTTTATAAAAATTAATTAAAAGCATAAAGTAAAAGGTATACATATCTTAATTTATTTTTCATATAAATATAAGAATGTTTAAGGTTGAGTCTTAAGTTATCTATATTAAACTTGTTTTGTATAAGAGTAAATTACTTTAAATTGAGTAGTATTCCATCAATTATAAATAAAGTCAAATTTTATATAGTTTGGATGGATTGAGTTTGATGAATTGAGTTAAAATTTTAAAAAAATATATAAAATTTTGTAACTTTTGATATCAACCATTTAAAAATAACATTATCTTTACAAAAATTAATTAAAAGAATGAAGGAATATGTAACATCATTTGTCCATCATACAAATATAAGAATAGGTTTAGAATCACGTCTCTAAATTATTCATATTAAAATCATCACATAATTTTTTAATTTAGATTAAGTTATATTTTATCGATCATAAATTAATTTAAATTGAATATAATTTAATTAGATTTAATAACTGATTCAATTAACACCCTTTGGTGAAACTTATTTATGAATAGTTCAAATAAAATCTAATACTATAGGACACATTAAACCGAACAAATCTTATAAAAGATAAGTATTTATAAATAGTTCAAATAAAATCTAATATTTTTAATTTTATATTATAAATTAATTTTATATTTAATTAAGGTAGATTTATGGAATGAGGGTATTTAGATTATTTAGCATTCATGACCCTATTTCTTCTATAAACAAATATCACGCCTGATTTAAAACATCACATTGTCTTCTTTGTTATTATTCTTTTGCTGAAATATCATTTATTCATTAGTCGAATAAGAAAATAAAATAAAAGGGGCATAACTTATTTGATTCCACAATTGATATACCCCTAGTTCCGTATTTGCTTTGTTAATACATTGAGCACCAAAGAACAAAAGAATGCGTAAAAAGAAAAGTTAGTGTGTTATACGTAACACAAAGTGGCTACTACAACAATTGCGGCTGGAAACGAGTTCAAACATATGACCACAGTACTATAGTTTCACTGGTTTTAAGGGCATAATTAATATTTACTTTTTCTAGTAATGAAATGTTTCTTTAGTCTATGATCAATTTATTTTAACTTATTAACTATCATTTAAGATTTCATAAACCCATCCTTAATCATATCTAAAACTAGTTAACAAACTAAAACATTAGCTTGTGAAATATATTTCAACAATTGATCACTGTATTCTTCCCTATAAGTTATTTCCATTTTTGAGTGTGAACTGAGATCTGTCTTTATTTTGTCAGAACAAGTGCATTAATGCACATTTGACCTTAGCTTTTTAAGTCATATGGGACCTTTGGTACCATAAATCTATTAAACATCATTGGGTGAGATGAAAAAATAAAAATAAAAAATCAGCATACTCACCGGTAAAATTTGTAGTTAATATTAAATGAGTATACTTAATAGATTACTCATGAGCAAAGGGAGTATTTAATTATCCACTCATGAGTAAAGGGAGTATTTTAATTATCCACTAGTTGATTGAGTAAATACATGATATTTACCACCACCTATTATGTGTTGTTAGTGATTTTTATTTGTATGTTTTAGAAATGTCAAATTTAATAAAAAATATTAAAAATTTAATTCTTTTAGAATTTAATTTAATTTATTTATATTTTTTATTCAAAAATTGAAATTATTTTTAAAATGATTAATTTTTTAAAATTTATATTTTATGACGCAACTTATTTGAATTTGTTTCAAAAACAATAAATTTATTAACACTAATATTTTATTATGTAATTTTATTTAGATTATACTTTAAAGATTGAATTTTGTATTTGAATTTATATTTTTGAATTATTTTGTAATAATTTTATATTTAAATTAAAAAATATAAATTGTTCGTGGATTTCCTTGAATACCACAAATATTAAAAAAATAATATATAGAACTAGTCATTATATCCACTTTGTTATCTCATGTAAGTGAAGAAATAAGAATGTGTCTTATTGGATTTGAGAACAATACCATATAATGAGTGTACTGAAACAAATTATTGATTCACGAGAGTGAGTGGTTCATGGTAGGGACCATTGAAATACAGCATGTGAAATACAAGCAATAAAATAAAAAGACAAACAAAGAAGACTTTTCAAAGTTTGAATTTAAATTCCATTTGTCTGACATAATAAGGAAAGATAGCAGAGGTGTAGCAGATAACACCTAACAGTGCATATACGCATTATCAACAATGTCTTTTAGTTAATTTGTGAGATTAATTATATGGCGTGTGTCACTTTCACAATGGAAAAGATTATGGAAATGGACAATGTCTTTGTTCTTTTCTGTTTTCATTCTTACTTGTTTAACTTGTTCCTTCTTGGAAGAATACCATACAAAAAGGAAAAGGTAACAAGCCTCCCTAAGGCACAAATTATAAGAAATCACAAGTATATTCGAACTTCATGAGTAAACAATTTTCATGTATTGTGCCAATTTTTTTCATCATTTTGGTGATTCATTAAATGTTGAACGATATACCAAGGTGTCATAAAATATTATATATAATTGTTTAAAATTTATTTGTAAACATGTTAGTATATGATTTCTACTATAAGAAAAATAGAATTAGTAAAACTCGACATTAAATAAGAAATAATATCAATCTTATATTTCAAATTTAAGGGACTAAAATATGATACTAATGTATTATCATTAATTAGCGATAAATAACGCTAATAGCAGTGACGCTAATAACACTAACTTAACTAATGCTTAATGTGATATAATAATAATAAAAATAATTTAAATATTTTTTTAAAAAAACTAGCATCATTAACATTAATATTGTATAATTCAAATCTAAATAGCATATAGTATTGGTGAAGTCGATGTTAGTTGAAAGCAAATATAATAATTAAATATTTTGACGTGTATTTAGTTATGAGATGCAAACTCTAAATTTTATTATTCTAGATTGAGGTGGAGTAGGACAAAAAAGGATATAGTGGGACTTCGAACTAATGGTACTTGGTGTGAAGAAGTGTCTATTGTTAATAGTCAAGTGAAACAATTTTTTGATAGTAGATTTGATGCTAAACTAGGGATTAGGTTAAATTTGGATGGTGTGAGCTTTTAAGAATTTTTCTGAGGTTAATAACAATCCATTATGCAGCTATATAACTGAGGTGGAAGTTTTAGATGTTGTGAGTCAATGTGGGAAGTTCGAAGTATCTCGGATCTGATGGGTTTAATTTCTTTTTTGTTAAGAATAATTGGGATGTTATTGGTAAGGATATCGTCAAGGGTCATACATAACCTTCAGAGTACAGGGTTTATATCGAGAGGTTGTAATGCATCGTTTATAACTCTACTACCTAAGAAGGATAACTTCTCCAATTTGAATGAGTTTAGACCAATCTCTTTAGTAGGATGTGTGTATAAAATCTTATCTAAGATCTTGGCGAATAGGCTTAAGAAAGTTTTACCTAGTGTCATTGATGTTAATCAATCTACGTTTTTAGGCAGGAGTGATATGTTAGATATCATTTTGGTAGGAAATGAAACGGTGGAATTCCTTAAGAAGGAAAAGAAAAGTGGGGTGCTTGTGAAAGTTGAGTTTGAAAAAGCTTATGACTCGATGGATTGGAAGTTCCTTTATTATATGTTGGGGAGATTAGGCTTTAACTGCAAATGGATAAAATGGATCAAAGCATGCATGGAATCGGCCACAATATCAGTATTGGTGATTGAAAGTCCTATAGAGGAATTTAAACCGAAAAGGAAAATTAGGCAAGGTAACCCGATGACACAATTCTTATTCCTTATAGTTGCTGAGGGCCTTACTGGGTTAGTGAGGAAAGCTAAAAAAGCTAACTTGTTTGAATGTGTGAAAGTGGGCTTACGAGGGGTGCAGGTAGACCTATTGCAATTTGCAGATGATATATTTTTTTTTCTTACAAACCTTCTTATCGTAATGTGTTGGCAATTAAAGCTATATTGAGATAATTTGAGGTGGTGTCTGGGCTTAGGGTCAATTTCCATAAGAGTGTTGTCAGGTCTGTGGGAATTTCTCAATTAGATAAACTTGTCTATTCTAAGTGTCTAAATTGCCGACAGATAGAAATACCTTTTAAGTACTTGGATATGACAATTAGAGGTAACTCTAAGAGATCTGAATTCTGGAATCCTATTGTGGATAAAATTAGGTATAGACTCTCTAAATGCAAGGCAGATTGCTATCTGTGGCAGGTAGGATTTATCTTATTAAGTCAGTTATTAGTGTTCTTCCCTTGTTCTACTTCTCATTCTTTAAAGCACTTGTGGCATATACAACAAAATCAAAAGAATTCAGGCAAAGCTCCTGTGGAGTTGGGGTTATAAAGGTAGAAAGATTGCCTGGGTGAAATGAAAGACATAGTCCAGTTGCAACTAGTGGTTTAGGAATTAAGGATATTGGCTATTTTAGTGCTTTGTTAGCTAAGTGGAAATGGAGATATGAAGTGTCGGAGGAGGGCCTTTGGATAGATATTTTAGAAGCAAGGTACTGTACTTGGAGGAACATGGATTCTTCTTTGGGGGATAGAAACCAATCTTTGTGGTGGAAGGATCTGTGTCAAATATGTGGTATAGGAATATAAGGAAATTGGTTTATTATAGATTCCAGTGAACTCTAGGTGATGGGATGTGTGTTAAATTTTAGGAAGATAGGTAGGCATATAGTCATATGTTGAAAAGAAATTTCCCAGGTTGTACACAATCTCTTAGTGTAAAGATAGTACGGTAAGCGACATTGTCGTCTGGGAGGAAAGTAGGAGTAGAGGATGCTAGATTTGGAACTTAGTTTGGCGTAGAGAGAGGTTTGTATGGGAAAAGCACCTAGAAGAACAATTGATGAAGTTGATCTTAATGGTACAATGGACTGAGGAAGGACAGGACAAGCCGGTATGGATAGGTGATGACACATACGAGTATTCACTTAAGTCTGGTTATAATCTTTTGAATAACGAGAATCTTATGCAGATTTCTGAGGTTTTTCAGTCGTTATGGAGTTTAAAAATAGTTCCTTCAACAATTGTGTGTGCTTGGAGACTATTAATGGATAGGTTACCAACTATATCTAACTTAGTGAAAAGGGGTATGCAGCTAGGGTACGTGTAGTGTCCACTGTGTCAAGAAGGCGTAGAGAGTACTCAACACCTTCTCACTACTTGTAAAGTGACACAGAAAGTCTGGGATCTTTGTGAAAGGTGGATAAGGAATGTGATAGTTAGACATGAATCAACCCTTCTTCATTTCCAGAGCTTCTATCTATTTAGGCAAAGGCAAAGGGCAAATAGAGTGTGGAAAGAAATTGTGTCGAAAATATGGAATCACAGAAATAAGGTGGAGTCGTGGATGCTAAGGAAATATTTAGTCTAATGCAATTAAATGGTTGGTTATGGCTAAAGTATAAGTTGACGAGAACTTCATTTTCTTTCTCGGATTGACACCTTTCTCCTATGCAGTGCCTTCAATCTTTGGCATAGCCATACTATGACTATGATAGGGGTTTATAGCAAGAAATTCGGCAAGTGGGTTGGAAGTGAGTATTCAAACTGATTAATTTGATAGATTAGAACTTTGTGTGTTTTGCAGGTTTAAGTATATCTCCTTGTACTCCATGCCCATTAAATACAATATCTTCTTCACCTCATAGTTACAATTAGGTAATGTGTTACCTTTTAAATTGAATAATTTTAATGTTGCTAATAATCTTGTAAAATTATTACATCTCAAATACAATTGTTGCTCCAAATCAAATTTCAAAGAATTATACACATGTGGTGTCTCAAAATGTTTTTTGCCAACACCACATATAATCTCATCCAATCGTCTATTCCTTTTTTAAATTTTCTATTTTTTAACATAATTGAAGTGTCTAATGTTTCTTCATGTCATCTCCATACTGTATAACTCTTGACAATATCAAAAATAAATAGGTGCTCCCATATCTCCTCAAGTTCCTAACACATCTAATTCAAGCAAAGAACACATGGATAACAATATGTCTCCTTGATCAGTTTTTCATGTTATTGAACAACCTTTTCATACTCTTCATTAGCACAACATGAATTTGTCCAACCTTGATTCATAATTACTTACATGATAAACTTCATCGTCATCAATCATGGAATGTGATTCTCAATTATGTAATTGAAGGTGAGACCTACTATTGCTGAAAGTAATTTTTGTAATTCATTAACATGTACGAACTAAATATATTATCTTAAATTTGATAAAAAAAATAATAATATTTTACATTGGTCTCCAAAGTATTCAAAACGAAAAATAATCACAAAAAGTTTACCAAGTCAAGCATGCACTTGGAGAACAACACTAATTGGTTTGAACCAAATTTATGTTGAACTTAATGTGTATATATTGGAAAAATATGAAAGATAATTTTTTTCAAACTACCAAACCAGACAATTCAAAATTTAATACAAATGATAAAGATAAATGTTTAACCATTTGTACTAAATCTCAAATGTTATATCAGGTTCTGTCAGTACTAACATAAAAATAACATTTAATTTAAATAAAATTACTAATAGACACACACATACATATACAGAGCATTATGTAAGAAAATGATTACCCCATGGTGTGTGCGAGGCTAAAATATGAGACTTTATTATTTTAAAATAAAAATATTAATTTTAATATTTAAAAACAATTATGTGTATATATGTTAAAATTACAATTTATATATATAAATAAGAAGTTGTTATTATGAGGAGCAAAACGAAACCTAGAGAGAAGACCCTAAACATTCCTACCCCATGTAAAAAGAAAACAACAAAGTGGTGTGAATGAAGAAGCAAAACCCTTTGTTTGCATGCTCTTTTATGGGTTGGCTAGCACAATCTGGTGTACGTGCATGGAAGTGGGACCAAGTTGTGATTGTTAAAAGGGATAGTCAAAGTCATGGCATCAGGGCTATCTGAGATGGCAAAAAGAGGTGGTGGTCCACGATATTACCATGGACAGAGATACATGTGAGTATGACCCATATATACACAATAATAGTAATAATGAATGAATGAAGCATTGTAGAAATTCCAAGCATAAGGTTCCTTTTTCCATGGTGCTTGAATTTTGAGGTTAGTTTAGTGTTGAACACGGCAGCACAAAGATGGATGCATGGGTCCAAAAGTAGGCACCGTCTATTATTGACGTGAAATTGATTGGAATCGGAGAAAGTGAGGGCAAATTGCCCTCTTCTATTTATTCACAATCTTGACTAAGACACAAGTTATTTTATTTTATTTAACTGGTTTTTGAGTGTTGTCAATGTCTCAGCCATTAAAATTGATCTCAAAAAACAAAATGTTTATTATATGTAAAAATATTATATCAATAACTCTTTGTTCCTGTCTGTTGTTCAAAAATTGATACTCAAAATCATTTTCCTCTACTCTTTTAGATATATATTTAGGTATACCAGTATTATTTTTTCAAACTTAAATTTGTGTCAAGATAAATTTATAAAGACAATCAAAATCAAAGTGTTGTTTTTATAAAATTTATTTTTTAAATAAAATTTTAATACGTAATGATGAATTTTTAAACGTATTTTTTTAGTAACTAAGAAAATATCAGGAAACTGAGTTTATTAAGTTTGGATTACTTGAAAAACAACCTTACAATGTGTAAATATCTCTTATAGTCACAAACTTAGTTCATCAATTACTAGCGGATTAATTTAAAAAATATAAGTTTTGAAGTTTTATAATGGGGATCTTACCCTTTCAGCTTATACTTTTCTACAAGTTTATCATTTAAAAAACATTTTATTATTATAAAATTTAAAATACTTTTCCATTAAAAAAAAGTGGTATTGTGATTACTTTCTTCTCTTTCTTGGTGGATCTTATATTGATGGGTCATGCATGACTAAATATGCGTGTTAAAAGCTGCATATTTCCCTCGTGAGCTTTTTGATTTAACACGTGCGAGAGAGAGAGAAAGAGATATGAAAAGGAAAAGTTATATATGGAAACAATGTTGCACACGTATATTTCGGTAGCATTTTTTTTTTTTTCTAAACCTCAACAATCAACATGGTTAATCATAGATTAATTATTAATTAATATAAATGTAAAGTTGATGGCAGCATCGCATAGGATTTATTGACTGATTAAGACTAAAGCACACTCATTTGAAATCAGATTTTGAAGCACATATGCAACTATAATTCCTATAGTTCTTTTTCAATACACTCATTATTGAAAAGAAGACTTACAAGGACATGGTGGAGATAATAACTACAGTATAAAAATAATTTAGGTATACTAAGAGAACCTCTTATCCATAATTATATCACAATTAAAATTATATGCACAAATTATTTCATCATTTTTTTAATCGATCAATAAATATGGTATGATGAATGAAGAAATGAAAAAAAAAAAAAAAAAAAAAAAAAAAAAAGCTATTAAGTATAACAGAATTCTCTCGATCACAGTATTATTCTACGTTTGCTTTTTGACTTTTATTGCTTCATCCAGTTTAATTTTTATTATATTGTAATAGTTTTAGGTATAGAAGTATGTGACACTCAGCTTTTATAATTAGTTGGAAAGTATGAAAAGTTTGTTTTAATTTTTTTTTAGCTAGTAATTACGAAATAAAAATTGTATTATGACATGAACATTGTCTCATCAACAACTTTTTTATTTTTTAACATTTTTTTATGCAATGATACAAAGTTTAATATATATATTTTCTTGTCCATAAAGCATATATATTTTGAACAATCATACCACCAAATTTTAAATTTCACTTAAAATTTTAAAGATTATGATAAAAATTTAAAACCAGTCTTCCGATAATGCTGAGAATTATAAAATAAAATTGATCAAGAGAAATTTAGCTGTATACTCTGCCTATTTTCCCTGTTAATTTCTCATAGTATATTTTCAAAACAATTTTTGTGTTTCATTTTTTTTCTCTGTATATCTTTCTATCGTATCGATCATCTTATTTTTCATTTCGTTTTCTCTTCCTATTTTTTCACTAATTTAAAAAATACAATTATATTAAAAAAAGGAATATAACTTCTCATATTTACAAAATAATATATATGAAAGAATTGAAACAATCAAGAAATAGAAATCTCTTCTATCAGTGTTTATCTGTCATCTTAATTATTATTCATTCAGTTGCATTGACCACAGATAAATGAAGAAAAAATTCGAAGACTTCTCTGGTTATTTCTTTCTTATTTGCTATTTTCAAAGCAATTAATGTTCACATTTAGAAAAGTCTGACCGAATCTATTTCTTAAATCACAGATTTTTATTATTATTATCATCAATAATAGCATTATTGTTATACTTTACAATCTAAATCAAAGGGAATGTTCAATATATATCCAACCAAAAAGGAAAAAAAGGAATTGTTATATATTGCATAAGAATATATCATAAGTATATGTTTTAACAATAATACCCTTTTTCTGAAAAAGTCATTGACCTTGGACACACACAAAAACATTCTATGGTCGATGCTGCTTTCATATTAGATGCAAAACAAGTCATATTCATTTATATTTATATATATGCATATGCATATATTCTTCCTTGAAGGTTCTCTTGCTGCTGCTTCTGCACGACGTGAAAGTGAAGAACATGAAGAATTCTAAGAAAACGGGTGTACGGAAATACCAAAAATCGGAAAATCCACGTTTGCGATGGACCCCTGAACTCCATGAATACTTTGTTGAAGTTGTGGAAGGTCTTGGTGGAAAAAACAGTGAGTTTTCCTTCTTCAACTTGATCTAGGGTTAGCTATTTGATCTCTTCTAGTTCATCCCAGAATTTCATTCTATTTTCTTTTTTCAGTTTTTACCTGATCCTTTGTTAATTAAGCTGATTTATAAAATTTCTAGCTAGAATTTCTTTTTCTTTAATTTGAGATGTGTTCTTCTAATTATTCCTCTTATATGTGTGTGAAGTAGAAAAACAAGATATTAATCACAGAAACAGCTTACACAAGATGGTTATGTTATATATTATGCACTGATTAATCTCTTTTTTTTTTTTTCTTCTCTTGTAAGTGTGATGTGTATCAAACAAGAGAGAAGGGAATTTTTTGCTATATTTCAAGTTCAACTAGTTCCTGCTAACGATTAAGCAAATTGGATTTTGCAGAGGCAACACCAAAGAGCATTCTGCAGATGATGCATGTTAAAGGACTAAGAATCTCTCACATTAAAAGCCATCTTCAGGTATTTGTATATATAGTTATCTCACGTGGTCCAATATATATATATATATATATATATATATATATATATATATATATATATATAGTTATATATTTACATAAAATACATGTCAGTAGCTTTATTTACTTTTCTTTTACAATTGAAATTAAGCCTTTGATTTTGTGGTTTGGGGAATGATGGGGTTGTTAGAACTTGCAAAACCCCAAGAATTGAAGAATATATATAACAATGTTTTACCTAATATGACAATTTTTTTGGTTAATTGTTCTTCTTCACATGGAAAAATTCCTAATCTCTTGTCTCTATTCGAAATCAATCAAATTAAGGATATAAGACAAAAAAATTACGATCTAGGGTATTTTTTTTTCCGTACCAACAATAATTGATGAAGCAACAAAAGGAAAGAAAAATCACTGTAGTTTGTGGAAAGCAAGATTTGTCACAATAGGTAGATATATATTGCTAAATTCATTCATGATTATATTCCATTGCTTTTCAGCTGACGACAAAGTTGATGAAGAGCCATATATAAACCCCATTATTATCCTCACTTCTTTTTGCTGTTACTTTAGTTGTTTTTTTGTACTACTAATGTTGTTTCTTTCAATTACTTGGTACAGAACAAAAGGAATTGATCAATAATATCTTATTTTTATTCATATTAGTTACCCCTTTAGGTTATATATACGACTTGTTCATATCAAAAGAATGAACAAAACGTGCTTTTGAATTAAAAAATGTATTCTGTGCACGCGTAGCTCGTAAAAATGAGAATAATTTATCTGGGTTAGGTACATGTGCATATGCAACACGAAAAAAATATATATACAAGTTTTGAAGACGTGAAACTCTTTTTCTCTTCTTCTCTCTTCTTTAGCAAAATCTGTGAAAACAAGTTTTGTTGCATTGTACATAGCTAGCTTGCTTTTTGAGATGCCAAAAGCGAATATCTGTGTAAGCTTTAAAGAAAAGGAAACACTTTTTTTTTTCCTTTATTAGGCTTGAAAATTGGTTCTACACTACACCTATCTTCAGTTTCAATGTACTATACACTAGGCTTTAGCATATTATATTGACATTTATAACCATGCGTTCTAATGTGATTAAATAAAATTGAGTACAAACTATGAGAAGAAAAGAAGGGGAATAAGTTGATATTGATTTTGATTTGACTCTAGAATGACTTTTGAAAGCTTTTGAAAGTGTTTTTGAAAGTGTTCTACATACTCAATAGAGTTCTGAAAGCACTTCTAAGACACACCAGTGATTTTAGAACAAACATATCCTTTGTAATAGATAATGAAATGATCATTTTTTTAGGTAATGTGACATTTAATATAAAACATTCATTTTATTTTATCAATATTTAATTTATTAAAGTAATTTAACTGATTACTTTTAGTAATTCCTCTTTTTCAGTATTGTTTTATTTATAATCTTCAAATTTAACACTTCACTTAAAGAATCTCAACCTAATTTATACACATATATTTAACTTACGTATCAAAATGAAAATCTTAATATAATTGCGGCTATACCAATTCTCTTTTTCTTTTGGTTACCTCTAATTGCACGATGTGGTTGTAATAATTGGATAGATAAACTTAATATATCATTTTCTTGTACTAAATTTAAAAGAAAATTATTTAATGCTAAATCTTTTGTTTATTCTAAGAGAAAAATTTTGGGTTTTAGATGTACAGAAACCTGAAGGGACATACGATTCTGGCATCAATGCATGAGGAGATGGAAGGGAATGAAGATGTTAAAGATCTCCCAATGTGCTCCAATTGTTCATCCCAAAGGTATAATAAGTCATACAAACCATTTTAACCCTATTGAAAATAAATTCTTATACTGTTGAAGTAGATCCAACTTAAGAATATGGATTTTCTTTTATAATGTTATATAGTATTTTGGTGAATTGATGTAGTGGTTAAATATTCTACCCTTAACACTGTGGGAATAAATCATGTACCAAAAATTCATATTCGATTTCTATTGTGTATGAACGAAAACTCTTTGATTTAGTAATATTCACATTACTGCAAACATAGGAAACAGTGAGCCTAGTAAATAGTACAATGAACTTTAAAAAAGATATGGAAGGGAAAAAAAAACTCATATATAGATCCATTTATTTCTTTCTTAATTATCCTACTTTAAACTAATATATGTAATCTTTTTTTTTTTTTTTTTGAATACGAATATTTATTATTTGGCTTCAAGTATTTTATTTTTATTTGAGACTTCCAAGGTCTTGGTTGAATACTTAAATTTAACTTTGATTACATGATTTTAACATCAAATAACGAATATATTTCTTAATATTATTTATATTTATTTTCTTCTCTTATTTTTTTTTTTAATCTTTTGTATGTACTCATCGTTAAAAGATCAATTATTTCTATAAAATTTAGAGAGAACAAAGGGTTTCCCATAAAGTTTAGGCATGAAATACATTTATGATTTTAGTATCTTGTTCTTGTATCACTCATTGTAATCGTGAATTCGTTTACATATTTTTCTTTTCTATTGTTCAGATCACAAGAAGACAAATTTAGGACATCAAAATACGATATGGGAATTGTCACTCAAGAAATTCGCCCGTTTGAAAATAAAGGGCTTTCACAGACCAGTGAAACAGATTACGATCTAAATCAGGTGCCATTTATATCTACTATTTAATTTGATATACTACTTTCCTTACTTTTAGAAATTCAAACTTCTTAAGCTTTAAAGAATTGAACCATGGTTTAGAAACCTTAAGCTTGCTTGATTTGTTAAACATTTTTCTATTTATTTTATAAAAACATCAAGCTACTTTTTTTTTTTTTTTTTTTTTTTTTTACTAAAATATTAAAAAATATGGTGCAAGTTGCAACACCCAAAATGATGTGCTTTATGTAACTACGTCTACCTATTACAAACTTTGAATATATATATATATATATATATATATATATATATATATATATATATATATATATATATATATATATATATATATAAACATATATAGAACATGTAAAACATAATTTTAGTATAATTAAAATATAAACATATAATAAAGAGTAAATTAATGTTCAAAATTAAACATTACAATTCAATCCTAAACTCTAAACTATTATTATGTTTAAATTTAAAGACTAATATATGTCATCAATTTAATATGTTTGCCAATATAATAATAAAATCTAACAAGTCTAAATCCATAGAACAATATCTCATAATAGCACAATTTTTATACTTCTAGTTGAGTATCAATTACTTTCAAATTAGTTTCAGTATCAACTTTGTATAGAATATTCATTGTCTCTTCATGAATGATCACCAGTGTCTATGTGACTTAAGTTATCATTAGAATTTATCTTACACCACATATTAACATATCAATATATGCCTCTTTAATTACTAGTGATACATACATATACATCATAGTAATATACTTAGATAACTCATCAATTCTTTACAACAAATCAATTCATCAATCACTCGTAGTAATTTATAACATATCCTTGATCATATTTTGTGATTCACAACATATACTCACATTTTTCATACAAAATCTCTTTAAGCATTTTCATATAATCATATTTAAACATACACAACACTTAAAACTGAAAAAATACTTCAATTTCATCGTAGAAAAAAATCATCTTCAGCAAGGTATTTTTGCTCAAATGAAAATCATCTTGTTTTTTATGATCTTTTTTAGTAATTAATATGTTGTTTAAGAGATTATATTGTCATTTGAACATAAATCTATAAGAAAAAGATTTTCCTATTCTCTTTTTCGATTGATTGAAAAATACAAAAGATAGAGATTCTAAGGAATTTACAACATGCATCCAACAAACATGAAAGAAAAAGTAAAAGAGGAAAAAAAACTTAACACCCTTATTTTCAACAATCATATGTCATCACATACGAAAGAAAAAGAAAACAACAAACAAACATGAAAGACTAGACTAAGACCCATGCAAAGAAAAGAAACAAACTCTCTAAAAACAATATAAATAAAACAAAACATAGGAAGTTTAAACCTATTATAGAAAAAATCCAAGAAAAGACTAAAAATGAACTACTAAACCAACAAAACTCTAGCCTTTTAGCAAGTCCAAAATAGACAAATTGTCATCCTTAAAAACATGAGATACTTAAACTCAACACCCTTAAAAAAAAAATATTTATATCTCCTTCCTCTAATAGACCAAAGAACCAAATAAAAATCCAACTTTTCACAAATAAGTTATTATATTTTAATAATTTTTAAAGTAAATAATTAAATATTTTTATTGGTATTCTAGGATTTTGTTTGTCCATAAGTACTAATAAGACAAAGAAAATAAAAAAGTAAAGTACACTTTGAGCTTTTTCATAAACTAGCTTCAACTTTATTTATCTTAACTTTGGGAAAAGGTAAATGAAAAAAGTTTTTATAAAATATAATTATATTAATTTGTTTTAATTTTGGTAAAAACTCAAATTTATTGAGCATCATATTTTCTTCTCTCTTAGTGATTACAATTAAGTTTATCCAAGTAAATTTGTAACTTTATTACACAAAGGTAAATCCAGTCATAACCCTCTTCTAATTACATAGTTGTTTGATGATCATTCAATGTAAATAGAGAAAAAAACAACAACAACAAATGAAATAAAAAAAAAAGTTCTTATTTAGAAAAAAATAACGAATAAGAATGAAATTTATCGAGGCACCAATTTGAGGATGGTTTCATTTAGGCAATAAAAACATTTTCTCAAATTATATCTTTATATAATATTAAGCTTATATTTCACATGTAAGTTTGGTTCTTTAATTACTCCCCAGAGTTTAAACTTTTATTCCTTCTTAACTTAGTTTGATGATAAGTTTAATGAAATATTAATAATATTATCAAACTACTAATCAGCTAAATGGAATTTTAATTTATATATAGTAATAAATTTCTGCAACACCATTGGAATATATAATATTAATTGTATTATTTTGCAGGAACCCGAGTCATGTGCATACATACATTGTGATACGTCAAATGAAGAAAATGGTAGAACAATGAAATTTCTTGATCTCTCATTCTCTTTTAGCTCTCCACTAATTCCAACTATGCATGGTAATCAAGAGAGGATGCATTTTTCTTCACCAAATACAGCAGATAATCATGCCCACCATTCTAATTCTGTACAATCTCATGGGAGTAATTACATAAATTTAGACCTAGCAATATGAACATTGATCATATCTGTAACCACGCATTGTTTATTGTAGGTTTAGGTTTTTGGCAAACATTGTAAAAGTTAATGAATTATTGTATAATCTATAATAATTAAAGAAATTTTAACCGGGCTTCTATTTAATTAAGTTGCTTAATTTATATTGTTTTTACATGTATCCTGAGTTTATGCGTTTGTTATGACATTCGTTGAATTAGTGAGTATAATTTTGTTTTGTTTTGGGTGCAGATACAGACACCCCATTTTCTACTCAACAAGAATCAACGTAATGAAATAACATTTTTATTTTAAATTATGAAATAATTTGGGAGGAATCAAGTATACACTTTTTTGTTAGGTGTTAGAAGGATGTAGAAAAATTTAAATGCGTACGTATACAATTTTCTTTTGTTTTTACCGTAAACAACTTGAACATTGTGTTATTCAGTAAAGAAAGAATATATTTATAAAGAACACATAATATAAAATCTACAATTATGCAAGCACCTCATACATTATTACTCTGCATTGCACTAATTGTTTCTTTTTTATCCCTGCTTAGGGTAGCTGGCTAACCTATACATTTGTTTTCAACTTCACCTCAGTGCATTAATATACCTATGGCTTGGATAACGGTCCCAATATGGTCATATAATAAGGTGATTATCCATTTTGTGCTTTTTAAAGTGCAGATTGGATATACCTTCCTAATTGTCTAGCTATGCACTATCATCCCCTATAACACACACTACTGCATACATTTTATATGGTATAGACACCCATTAAAATAATATATATATATATATATATATATATATATATAATATATATTTTTTATATATATAATGAAAAAATCGTGAATATTAAAAAGTCTTTGGACATAAAGACCCTCCTTTCTATATTTTGTATAGAGAATATTTTTTTAACGGCTAAAAATAAATTAAATTGAAACTCTTATATATTGAAATAATGTTTGGTACCAGTCTCTTAACTACCTAGACACCTATTCCAAATTAAGTTAAGTATTAAACTAAACGTAGCAAGGTATAACAATCTAATACTACTACCATAAAATACAAATGAAAATATTGGTACCTGACATTGAGTAACTAGGCCTAACTAGGCCTCTCTACGTGTTACAATAACAAGAAGGATCAGAGATAAAGAGTTGTACAATGACCCGTTACAACAATACTCAATCAACTATGTACCAACGTATATTGCTTGCCCGAATGAAACTCGTATACTCCCTCTGAAGCCATAGTTACTCACATCTTCCGGGTTTAACCCTCTCACCTCGGATGGATGTACCTACAAAACGAAAATACTTCTATTGTACTATATGTTAGATTCGGGAACTCACATCGCAATCTTCCACCGAAGCCACCTCTCTATACAGCTAACACCACCTGAATATGACTAAACCAATGATTGAAGATACTTCACTGGTGAGAAGTACCAATCTGAATATGAGAAAGAAGTTCCCGACAACTTATGCTTAAGCCATAACCAACCCTTTAACTGTGCTAAACTGCATACTTCTTCATGATCCACTATCCCGCCTTTAAAGACTACCTTATTTTTATGGTTCCAAATTTCTGACACAATAGCTACCCACATCTCTTTCCATACTTTATTGACCCTCTGTCTTTGACTCAATAAATGAAAGCTTTGAAAATGAATAGTGATATTTTATGTATAACTGCCACGTTCCTAACCCATCTCTCACAAACTTTTTGTGTCACCTTGTAGGTGGTAAACAGATGTTGGATAGTTTCTACACCTTCTTGACACATTGGACACCACGCATTCCCTATCTGTATTCTCCTTCTAACTAAATTTGTCCTAATTGGTAATCTATCCAATAGTAACCGCCAAGCACAGACTGTCGTTAATGGGACTATTTTTATACTCCATAACTAGAATATCCCAAAATTCTGCATTAGATCCTCCTTATTCAGCACACCATAACCAGACTTGATTGAGTACTTTTGCTGGTCATTTCCTACCCAAATCAGCCTATCGTTGCCCTTCGTAGTCCATTGAACTCTAGAGATGGTAGCCAACAACTGTGCTTCTAAGAGTTTTTCCCATTCAAACCTCTCCCTACGCCAGTCTAAATTCCAACTATGACACCCTCCACTCCTAATTTTCCTTGGATCAGCAAGTTCACCCACCATACTATCCTTACACTAAGAAATTGTTAACAACCTTAAGAATTTTTCTTTCAATGCTTGACCATCCGCCCACTTATCTTCCCAGAATTTAACATGGCTTCCATTTGCTAAAATTCATAGAGATCTACATTCAAACCTTACCTTGTATTCCTTTACCACATATCCTACATGTAATACCCTAGAAAATAGCTATGGAATAAAAACTAAACCAAAATTTAATTTTAGAGATAAATAAGATAATACTTATTTTTTTTAATAGAAGAGTTGTTTATATAAATAAAAGATAATTATTTACTTTTTATTTTTATAGCAAACACCAACTCTCTCTCCCTTAAAAGATATTCTATTTTATTCTAATAAAAACTACCAACTCTCTCTCTAAGATATTCTATCTCTCTAAGAAGATATTATATTTTATTCTAATAAAAATCACCAATTATCTCTAAGAAGATATTTTATCTCTCTAAAAAGATATTTTGTTTTATTCTAATAAAACTACCAAATCTCTCTCTCTCTTTAAAAAGATATACAGTTTCGTTCTTATGAAAACCACCACCTCTCAAACAAGTTTTCTTTAAAGTTTTCTACCTTCTCTCTAGATTTGTGATCTCATAGGTTATCAGATTTACAATCAAAGGACATCTCTAGATTCCAAGCATTGAGTAGATCAAGAGTGTCCGATTAGATTCTTGAACAGAGTTAGGTTGCCTATGACTTTAGGGTTTTTGAGTATCTCTACTCTATAGAGGTAAGGGAAGCTAGTTGCATGTATGTTTTTATAAATGTTTGTCTCCTTTAAAATATAAATTTATTTATAATGTTGATATTAGGTAAGGGAAGCTAGTTGCATGTATTTTTTTATAAATGTTTGTCTCCTTTGAAATAGAAATTTATTTAAAGTGATGATACTTGCTAAGGAAAGCTAGTTTGATTGTTTTTTTATAAATATTGTAATTATTTATTTTATTAAATATGAATTGGATGGAATGAATGTTTATGTATGGTATGATGTAATATCAATGTTTGTGAATGATGTGGTGTGTGATCGAGACACAGTATCTTTAGGAAAAGAGATACCCGTGTTGAGATTATTAGGATGTGCATTGTTTGGGGATTCTAAGGAGGTATCCTGACTCTACTGGTACATTGGATTCATATAGATGAAGTTTACCAGTTGGTGAAGAGTCAAAGGAGGTTCATATGGTCCTGTCCGAGGTTTGAAATATGAGTCCGATCGGAGTAGGACATATGGATTAACCCTGTGCATATGGGGTCCGAGGTTTGAAATATGAGCCCGATCGGAATAAACTGTTCGAAACAGTTAGGTGGTATATGACAGGTGCACAACTCTTGATGTCTAACTCAATGCACGGGTCTTCCAGAAGTATATAGTCTAGTGTCTTTGTTTGTGAGTCAGTGTATGTATGATGTGAGATGAATTATGAAAGATTGAATTGTTGTTGTTTTGTTGAGATAGAAATCCAATTTATGAAAATATATATTGTTTTGAAAACTC